>MDSW01032348.1_pt1 | contig 26197 bp, 18 predicted proteins | sample 811171 | NCBI WGS metagenome assembly MDSW01 (sample SAMN05326641, study PRJNA326480) | marine metagenome | isolation source: seawater | place: Atlantic Ocean: North West | collected 2012 | reverse complement strand
CCACCGCCAATAGAAGCATGATTGACTGCATGCCTCGTCTGAAGGCTCGATGACTGAAGATCCTTCCAAGGACGGGTATTCGAAGCAGATCGAAGGGGCCCCGTCTTGCGACGGAGGAGGTTGCAAACGTCTCTGAAGAAGTCGTGGTTCCACCCAGCACTGGAAGCGAATAACTGTTTGAGGTGGTTGCCAGCTGAAGGGGCTGGTGCTTTGCGGGCCTTCCCAGTCTGGGTGACAGCTGTTCCCGGATGATCATGGCGACCGGAATCAGGAAGATGATCGAGCCCGGAACCCACATGATGGCACCAGCGGCAGCCTGATCATCCAGGGCGCTCATGTTGATGATGCGTGGTGCCGCTTCGTACGTGGGATAGATCACGACTTCCCAGAAGCAGAATGCCGCGGAGAACACGGTGTTGGAGATGTCCGCGATCAGCAGATACGGAATCATGGTCCATCTCGGCAGGATCGCCTTGCTTGGCCACGGTTGGATCACCGGCCACCAGAACAGCAGGGATGCGAAGAGGAAGCAGGCATGTTCGAACTGATGCCAGCTCTGATTCGTCAGCCCCAGTTCATACAGGGGGGGCCAGTGCCAGATCCAGGTGATGAGGATGAAGAGGATCAGGCAGGTGGCCGGATGGGTCAGAAGATGAAAGAAGCGTCGCAATCCTCGCCAGGCGAGGAACGGCCCGATCCAGTTCTTGCGAACCGAATTCGGCAAGCCACGCAGTATCGGTATGCCCGGTGCGCCCAGCCAGATCAGAGGTGGCGCGACCATCATGATCAGAAGATGCTGGGTCATGTGTGCCTGCAGCAGGAGATTCCCCAGGGCATCCAGTGGCGAGGCGATCGAGATCCAGATCGTGATGAGCCCAGCGAGAAAACACCAGGCACGCCATTGCTGGAAGCGTTGGGGCATCCTTCGATGCAGGCCAATCCAGCCTCTGAGGTACAGACACATCGACAGCGCCGAGATCAGGATGATCCCAGGCTCAAGGGTCCAGGACTTCAGCAGGGCTTCTGCAGCGGGATTCACGACTGGATCCTAGCGGCTCACCATCAGAAGGCGGGCGGCACAGGGTCCTCTGTTTCCCTCGGCGTCATCGAGAATCCTGCCGCGGCCTCGTGCTCCCATTGCGGGTGCATCGTGTCGAGGAAGGACACCACGGCTGTGACGGCAGCTGGTGAGAGGTTCTTGCCGTAGGCGGGCATGTTGCCACCGCCCTGGATGACCTGACGGATCAGCTGGTCGGTATTGAGCCGGGTGGCGACGTCATCCAGCTCCGGTCCCCGGTGACCGCCTCGCCCCTTCAAGGCATGGCAGTTTCGGCACTGCATGTTCTGGACGACCATGGCGCCCTGAAGCTGAAGGGGGGTCCGACCCTTCACGTAGGCGACCGGTGTCGGGATACCTCGCCAGGCATTCATGACGGGGGACCATGGCGCGATGTAGGCCAGGTAGGTCAGTGCCCCGAGGGTGACCATGAGGAAGATCAGGACGATGACGGAGAAGGGTCGTCGCTTCCAGTGCTTTTCACCGCGTCCTGAGATGAAGGGCAGCAGGATCAGCACGGTTGCGGCCAGGACCGGGAAACCGATGATCAGGAAGGTTTCCATGTAGGGAGGCAGCAACGCCAGCACCGCGAAGATGGACATGAACCAGAAGTCTGGATCAGGTGCGGTGTCAATCAGTGTTGGATCCGGTTTACCGGTCGGTCCGGAGGGGCCGAACAGTGCGGCGAACAGGACGACCAGGAACAGTGTGATGGCAACGGCCACCATGTCCCTTGCGGCTGCATTTGGGAAGAACGGCATGCCGCGTTTCTTGACTTCGCGTTCGTACTTGTCGAAGTAGGTCTTCTTGTTGACGAGATAGCCCGGTGTCGGCGTTTCGTTGATACCACACTTGATGACCAGCAGCAGGTGGAGGCCGATGAGTCCGAAGAGTGCTCCCGGGAGCACGAACACATGAAGCGCGAAGAATCGTGAGAGGGCTTCCGAGCCGATGATGGCACCACCGAGCACGAAGTGCACCAGTTCAGGGCCGATCCATGGAACACGGCCAGCCATGGCCATGCCTACGCCCAGTCCCCAGTAGGCATCCTGATCCCAACGGAGAACCTGACCGGTGAATCCCATTGCGAGCGTGCACAGGAACAGTCCCAGTCCAACGATCCAGGTCAGCTCTCGAGGGAACTTGAAAGCACCGTAGAGGAAGACCTGCATCATGTGGATGGACATGAATGTGATCATGAGATGCGAGCCCCAGACATGCATGGCTCTCAGGAACCATCCCATGTAGAGCTCGTAGTTCATGTACATGAGGGATTCCCACGCCTCGTTGGCGGATGGGACGTACGCGAGGGCCAGGCAGATGCCTGTGGTGACCTGAAGAATGAAGAGCGTCAGCGTCATGCTGCCGAACACGTACCACCACTTGGCACTCGTCGGGACGGAGTGCGTTGCGCTGGGGCCGATCACCTCTGCAAGATGCAGACGGCTTTCAAACCAGTTCAGGAACTTCTTCAGCGGCGCGGTGTTCATCAGGACGTTGACATCCTCGGGTCAGGTGGTTTGCTGGAGTGTTGGAAGGCGGCCAGCCAGGATCTGGAGTTGGCCATCTACGATGCGATGCTTGTAGGTATAGAGACCGCGAGGCGGTGGGCCTGCAGCATGTGTTCCGTCGGCGTAGTAGACGCCTCCGTGACAGGGACACATGAACAGCTTGGATTCCGGGAACCAGCGGACGGGGCATCCCAGGTGTGCACAATTGATGGCGAAGACCGTGAACGAACCGTCTTCAAGCCGTCTCACCCAGCAGGGTGTGTCGGCGGTGTAGCCATCCCAGGGTGTTCGGAACGGGTTGATGTAGGTGGCCAAACGAGTCTGGCCCTTCGGGAATTGGTCCTCCGGCCCGAGCTTCGTCCACTCCTGCCAGCCACCACCGCGCCATGTGTTGAAGAGATATCCGAGAATCGGCAACGCGATCAGGACGCCTACCACGGCATTCATGGCGACACCGAGCCAGAACAGGAATGTTCGGCGTGGCGGCTCGGGTGTCGGGCCGTCGCCCAGCATCGAGACGTCAGGTGCTTCCTTGTATGAAAAGTTCTCGGCCATGTGATGGGTGTACTCGTATCAGTCCGTTGCAGGTGTCGTCACCACTGCGGTGACATCCAGAGTGGTCGTGTTTGGATAGGGTTGACCGGGGTACGTGACCCGGTGGGAGGCCAGCCATGCGACGATGTCGCTGATCTGGGAATCATTCAAAGGGGCCAGTTTGGAACGACCACCGTGCTTGTGGCCTCCCGCATAACCGGCATAGTTGGGCATTCCAAGATCGATCCTTCCACAGATGATGGCGGATCGAAGGGCTTGATCACTGACCAGTGACAGGAATGTCGAGTCCACGACCGAGCCGGCCTTGCCACCATTGCCGTCATCGCCATGGCATTCGCTGCAGTAGGTCTTGAAGAGTTTCTCTCCACGGCTGGCGGTTCCAAGATCGCCTTGGATGGACGGCAGGCTCATGCCTTGGGTCGCGGTCGGGTTGGCCCAGTGCTTCCACATGCCGTCAACGACATCCTTGATCTGTTCATCCGTCATGGAGCCGCCGTTGTGAATCGCGTAGGGGGGCATGAGGGAATTCGGAACACCGTCCGAAATCACCTTCGTGACGTAGTCCTTGTCGACGATGGCAAGATAAAGCGGGTCGTTCATGGGCCGCGCCGGTCCCCAGCGTCCATCGGCACCATGGCACCCGGAGCACTGATTGGTCCAGAGCGTCTCGAAGTTGGTGATCGTTGTTCGAATGACCGGCTTGTCTGCCTCGGTCGGTTTCCCGGGCATCCAGTCACAACCTGACAGCAACAGCGTTGCTGCAGACAGGCTGGCCAAGATGAGGGATTTGCGGATCACGACTGCTCGCCTCCCTGGCTGGGAACGCCCGGTGAATCGATTCCGGTTCGCTCCAGATAGCTCCAGTTCTGCATCGTGCCGATCTTCTCGGTATTGATGATCCACCACCCGGCAACCAGGCCGAAGCTGATCTGGGCACCAATGAACCAGAGCCAGTCGATGTTGGTCTTCAACGCCGGATTCACCACGCTGATCGTGGCCCAGGTCAGGCCGGTCCACACAAGGGGGACGAAGGCCGCTGCGAACAGGAGCGGGAACCGGGGAATCATCGGCAAGGTGGCGCCGTAGATCAGTCCAATGAAGACGGACATGACCACTTGAATGATCAGGGCGACAATCAGACTCGTCGAATTGAACTGGGAAAGTTGTTCGACGGTCTGGCTTTCGACGCCAACAAGAATGGTTGCGGAAAGCAGATTGCAGGCATACCAGAGACTGCCGTGTTCGATGAGACTGCCGACGGTCGCGACGATCGCCATGACGATGCCGCCAATCACACCGCCCCACAGACCGGATGAATACGGGTGGATCTCCACGGGAACACGCATTCGATGCCGCTTGCCCTGCATCAGGTGCAGCACCTTCTGGTTGCGTTCCGTGATGGGTGTGGGGTCATCCTCGAAAGGAATGGTCTCTTCGCGGTTGTCCGGATGCACTTCCTTGAACCAGCCGATCGCACCGATGAGCATGATCATGGCGCCGACGATCGTGACGATCCACTGTGTCACCAGTCCCGCGGCGATCAGAGTGACTCCGAAGGCGCAGGTGAAGGGAGAGCTGGTCGGTGCCGGCAGGTCGATCCCCTCGGGCTGCTTCGGTCTTGGATGGATTTCGTCAGTAGACATGAACGGTTGGGCTCGGTCAGTTGTTTCCAAGAATGTAGACGATGGTGAATACGGCAATCCAGATGCCGTCGACGAAGTGCCAGTACCAGGAGAGCATGTCCACCTTGTGGGCATGTCGCTTGTGCATGTATCCGCAGAGCGTGAGAACGAACACGATCGTCAGAATGATCAGGCCGCAGCAGACGTGGCCGGCATGAAAGCCGACAACGGTGTAGAAGCCCGAACCGAACAGATTGGTCCGGATCGTCAGACCGTCATCCACGATCAGTCCGTACCATTCCATTCCAGTGCCGACCAGGAATTCGGCTCCGAAGAGAATCGTGAGGAACCACCAGAACGCGAAGGTCTTGATGCGTCCCTTGCGGAGCGCCTTGACGGCGAGCACGATCCAGATCGAACTGGTGAGCAGGAAGATGGAGTTGAACACGACCTTCATCGGTGCCACGGACACGTCCAGGACATCCTGAGGGAACGGTCCGGACAGGTCCCGCCCGATGTAGTACACGTACGTTGCGAGCAAGGTCCCGAAGAACGTGATCTCCGAGCAGATCAGGCACGCCATGCCGAGTTTGCCACGATTCAGATTCTTTCGTGGCGCAACTGGCGCCTCCGTCTGCGTGGCATCGTTCAGTGATTTGGCGGCAACTTGGCTCATGAGGTGGGCTACTCGTACTTCCAATCGGGATCTTCGGGGTGCTTCTTGTCCCAGAGCGGACGACGACTGTGAACGGTCGGGATCTCCGAGAAGTTGTATTCAGGTGGTGGGGAAGTCGTGGCCCATTCGAGCGTCCAGGCATCCCAGGGATCATCTCCGGCTCGCTTGCCCTTGAGCACGCTGTGGATCACGTTCCAGGCGAAGAAGAGGATGGCTGCGATCTGGAAAAGAACGCCGATTGAAGACAGCAGATTCCAGAGTTCCCATCCACGATCCGGGTGATAGGTGTAGATCCTTCGAGGCATGCCGAGCATGCCGCTGACATGCATCGGGCCGAAGGTCAGATTGAATCCGATGAAGAGCAGCCAGAAATGCCACTTTCCGAGCTTCTCGGAGAGCATCCTGCCCGACACCTTCGGCATCCAGTAGTAGATGGCCGCGAAGATGGAGAAGACGAGTCCTCCGAAGAGAACATAGTGGAAGTGTCCAACGACGAAGTAGGAGTCGCTGACCTGCCAGTCGAAGGGGACGACTGCCAACATGATGCCTGTCAGGCCACCCAGCAGGAACTGTGTGAGGAAGCCAAGCGAGAAGAGCATCGGTGTCTGGAAACGGATGCGACCGCCGTAGAGCGTCGCGATCCAGTTGAACATCTTGATCCCCGTCGGGACGGCGATCAGCATCGTGGATCCCATGAAGATCGCATTGATCATGGGGCTCAAGCCGAGCGCGAACATGTGGTGGACCCACACGCCCAGTGAGATGAAGCCGATGGCGATCGTGGCAGCGACCATCAGCGGGTAGCCGAAGATGACCTTGCGGCTGAAGACCGGGATGATCTCGGACACATACGCGAATGCCGGCAAGATGAGGATGTAGACCTCGGGGTGGCCGAAGAACCAGAAGAGGTTCTGCCACAACACGGCCGAGCCGCCACCCTGCGTATCGAAGAAGTGGGCGCCGAGCCAGCGATCGAAGAGCAGCATCACCTGGGCGGCGGTCAACGGTGGCATGGCGACCATGATCAGGATCGCGTCGATGAACATGAGCCAAACGAACAGAGGCATCTTCATCAACGACATGCCGGGGCATCGCATGGTCAGGATGGTGGTGATCAGGTTGATGCCCGTTGCGATTGATCCGAATCCACTGATCCCGATGCCCAGAATCCAGTAATCGGTGCTGTGGCCGCGGGTGAATGTGCGTTCCGTAAGAGGTGCGTAGGCAAACCAGCCGACATCGGGAGCGGAGCCCATGCCATACAGCCCCTGTGCACCGAAGTAGCTGAAGTAGAGCAGCAGGCCGCCGAAGAAGAACAGCCAGAAGCCGAATGCGTTCAGTCTCGGGAAGGCGAGGTCCCGTGCGCCGATCATCAGCGGCACCATGTAGTTCGCGACGCCAAGAAGGATGGGCATGCCCACGAGGAAGACCATCGTGGTGCCGTGCATCGTGAACAGTCGGTTGAATTCCTCCGGCCCGACAACATCCATGCCCGACCAGGCCAGCTGCCACCGCATCATCGAAGCCTCGAGGCCACCGATGAGGAAGAACAGCAGTCCGGTGGTGACGTACATCACCCCGAGCTTCTTGTGATCGGATGTCGCCACCCATTGGTGGAGATACGACAGGAAGTTCGCATTCGGATCCTTGGTGTGCAGTCGCTGGTTTGGGCTGTCAAGCATGGTCACTTGAGTGTCTCCAGGTACTGGCACACGAGATCAATTTCTTCGTTGGTGAGTTTCATTGCAGGCATGTCGCAGCCTGGCTTGATGGTTTGTGGATCGAATACCCATTGCCGAAGGGTGGTGGGGTTGTTGGGGGCTGCACCGGCTCCAAGCACGCTTCGGCTCATGAAGTGCGTGAGGTCAGGTGCAAAGGTGCCGTTGGCGACCGTCCCTCGGATCGTGTGGCAATTGATGCAGGCGGTCCGTTCGAAGATGTCACGCCCCTTGGCGACGGCGGGGTCCTCGACGGCAGCCTTCTGCTGCCCGGCGACCCACTTCTTGAATTCGGATTCCGGTTCGACGATCACGGTGATCAGCATGTTGGCATGGGCGCCACCGCAATACTCCGCGCACTGGCCGAGGTACTTGCCCGCCATGTTCGGTTGCAGCCACAGATGGTTCTTGTCGCGATTCGGAACCACATCCGTCTTGCCAGCAAGCTGTGGAACCCAGAATGAATGGATCACGTCTGCGGATTCGAGACTGAGAAAGGTCGGAATCGGGGTGCCGTCATCACCAATCGGAATATGGAGCTCGTTGGCCGTGACGAAGCCGTATTCCGGATAGTCGAATTCCCACCACCATCGATGTCCCACGACCGTGACTTCCAGGGCACCCTCCGGCGGGGTTTCCTTCTGGATCTCGAAGATTCCACGGGCTGACACCATGAACAGGACAAATACAATGAGCGTCGGAAGCAGCGTCCAGGCGAGTTCGATGGGGTTGCTGCCATAGATCTGTGGGGGTTCGGTCGTTTCATCGCCTTCCTTGTGGCGATAGCGGATGATGCTGAAGATGATCAAGGTCATCACGATGATGCCAAGGACACCAACGATGCCGATCACAAGCCATGTGATGTTCAGGATGGTCTCCGCAGGTGCGCTGCGGGGGGCGAACATGGTTGGCCATGGGGCGGCACCATCGCAGACCGGTGCGTTGCTCGATGCGATTGCGGATGCTTCATCGGCGTTGACGGCCGGTGTCAGAGGCAACATCAAGAACGCAACGCACAGCAGGAATGCATGTGCAAGACGAGTTGTGCACAGACCTGACGCCGCCCGATCCGGCTTCGTCTTGAGGTCTTCAGTCATCAGCTCTGCTCCAGTGCCCTTGCCGCCAGCAGTGATTGATGTCACATGCCGGCCATCTCTTCACCATTCCAGATGGCAACGTAACAGCAGGGTGCAGATGGTTGCAAACGCCCGGAAGCCTCTCCATCCACGGATAAAGCGGATATCACCCAGTCTGAAACTGCTGATTGCCGAGCATGGAGCGATGCCATGAGTGGTTCGATCACCATCCGGGATCTTGCCGACGCCATCGATGGCTGCCTGCTCAAGGACCGGCGTCGATTTCGAAGAAGACTCCGCCGCTTGAAGGGTCGGCATGATGCCAAGGCTCGCCAGAACGGCCTTATCAAGCTGAAACAAGGCATCGATGCTTCCATGAAGGCTGTCGACGGAAGGCGACAACATGTTGTCAGACAAGAATTTAGAGGCGATCTTCCCATACTTGAGAATCGGTCTCATTTATCCAAGGTGATTGAGGATAACCAGGTTGTCATCGTGTGCGGCGAGACTGGATCAGGGAAAACGACGCAGCTTCCCAGGATCTGCATCGACCTTGGAAGAGGTGTGTTCGGCTTGATCGGGCACACTCAACCCCGGCGTCTGGCTGCTCGTTCGGTCGCTCAGAGAATTTCTGAGGAAATGGGATCGCGGGAGGCCGTTGGTTGCCAGGTTCGCTTTCGACGAGATGTTTCGGAGGATGCGGTCATCAAGGTGATGACGGATGGCATCCTGTTGTCGGAGTTGGCGGATGATCCCAGACTCGAGTCCTACGACACGATCATCATCGACGAGGCACACGAACGAAGTCTCAACATCGATCTTCTGTTGGGTTGTCTGAAGCAGATCATCCAACGAAGACCTGAATTCCGAGTCATCGTGACTTCGGCGACGATCGATGCCCGGCAGTTCTCGGAATTCTTCGATGGTGCGCCGGTCATCGAAGTATCCGGTCGTCAATATCCAGTCGAAATCATCCATGCGGAAACAGGCGACTCCCCTGAGGATCCGGACTCGGTGACATCCCGTGTCAGAACGGCGATCGATCAGGCGCTTGAATGCCATCCTGATGAGGGTGACATGCTGGTGTTTCTGCCAGGTGAACGTGAGATTCGAGAGGTTCTGAAATCGCTGGAGGGGCCATTCGGAAGTTCCTTCGACATCATCCCGCTGTATGCGAGGTTGTCACTGGCCGCCCAGCAGAAAGCCTTGAAGCCCGGAAAGAAACGTCGAATTGTCCTTTCCACGAATGTGGCGGAAACCTCGCTGACGGTTCCCGGCGTTCATGTCGTCATCGATTCGGGGCTGGTTCGACTCAGCCGTTTCAGTGCAAGACGAGGGATCGATCGTCTTCCGATCGAGGGTGTTTCGATCGCGTCGGCAAATCAGCGTGCGGGTCGGGCCGGTCGGATCGCGCCGGGGACCTGCATTCGTCTCTATTCCAAGGGGGCGCTGGAACGGCGGGATGATTACACCGCGCCTGAGATCATGAGAACCAACCTGTCTTCATTGATCCTCAGACTTGCGGATCTTGGTCTCGGTTCCATAGACGAGTTTCCGTTGCTCGATCGCCCCAAGCCGGCTGCGGTTCGAGCTGGCCACGACACGTTGTTCGAACTGGGGGCGATGGATGCACACGGCGCGATGACGACACTGGGGCGATCCATGGCCCGGTTGCCGGTCAATCCACGAGTCGCGCGGATGCTTCTGGCTGCACAGGAGGAGAAGTGTCTGCGGGATGTCCTCATCATCGCGAGCGCGTTGGCCATTCCACATCCCGGTATTCGGCCCGCTGGGGAAGAAGAAGTCGCAGACCAGAGGCATGCCGCTTTCAAGGTGGAAGGCTCCGATTTCCTCTCTCTTCGACTGCTCTGGCAATCCTGGGTCTCCATGATTCGAGAGGGTGGCAGCCATCGACGCTGGTGCACCAAGAACTATCTGTCGTGGGTCCGCATGCGGGAATGGCGTGAGATTCACGATCAGCTGCATCGAATGTTGCGTGAATCGGGGATCCACATCCCGGATCGGGCAGGTGACGAGAGTGCGATCCACAGAGCGTTGTTGACCGGGCTTGTGACCAACATCGGGACACTGAGCAGAGCATCCACTGATCAGGGTGATCGAAAGCCTGAGAAAGGTGTGTATGAAGGACCGGATCGTCGACGTTTTCGTATTCATCCGTCATCGGGTCAATCCCGATCCCGCCCAGCCTGGCTGATGTCCGCGGAAATCGTCGAAACGAACCGACTCTGGGCGAGAACGGTTGCGGGGATCGATCCCGCGTGGATTCCATCTGCGGCGTCGCATCTCCTCGAGCCTGTCCATGGCGATGCTCGATGGGACGAATCAAGAGGAGCGGCAGTCGCAACGGAACATCGTGTCCTCAGAGGTCTTCAGATTCCCGGCACTCGAACCGTCCCGTTCGCGGCCATTGATCCCTGGGTCGCTCGTCGGATGTTCATCGACGAGGGGCTGGTGTGCGGAAACATCATCGATGACTGTGAAGTGATCGAATCCAACCGCAGACTGGAGGCGGACATTGAACGTCGTGAGGCCCGTCTCAGAAGGCGGGATCTGCTGGTCAGTGAGCAGGATCGCGCAGCCTTCTACGAGTCGAGATTGCCCGAGTACATCGTCGACCTCGCATCCTTCAAGGCCTGGTTGATCTCCGCATCCGAGAAGGACATCGATCGACTTCGGATGACGGAACAGGATTTGCTTCGCAAGCAGGCAGAAGTGGTCGGTGATGCCTTTCCAGATCAACTGGACGTATCGGGAACCATGTGTGATGTGCGATACGGGTTCGAGCCCGGTGCGGATGAGGACGGCCTTTGTGTCATCGTTCCACTGGCATTGCTTCCAAGTCTGCAGTTCGACTGCCTTGATTGGTTGGTCCCCGGCATGCTTGATGAGAAGATCGAGTCAATCATCCGGGGGCTTGGCAAGGACGTTCGGAGGGCATGCCAGCCGGTTTCCGGGACCGTGGCCGACTGTCGTCGTCTGATGTCGGAAAGATCCGGTTCCTTCAGTGAATCCCTTGCGAAGGCATTGGCGAGATGCACGGGTCTGGACATCAACGCCGGCATGATCGAAGACGTTGAGCTGCCACTGCACATGGACGCTGTTGTCGAGGTCGTGGAGGGTGACCGGGTCGTCGGTCGAAGCCGGGACATCACGTCTCTGTTGAAGGCGCATGCCCAAAGTGGAGTGGAGGGTTTCGAGCGTGCTGCCGCGACCGATGAGGCCTGTACTCGGGGTCATCGCTCGTGGTCATTTGGCGGTCTCCTGGACAAGAGAACGCTTCAGGTCGGAGGCTTTCCTGTGGAGGGTTGGGTCGCTCTGGTAGATGAGTCCGATGCCGTCGGGACCCGGGTGGTGGCTTCCGAGGCTGACGCCGTATCCAGAACGCGAAGAGGGCTGTGCAGGCTCTTCCTGCTCAACACGGATGGCAGTCTTGAGTTTCAGATCGAGCATTTGCCCGGACTTGAGCAGATGGCGCTCGAGGCGTCCATGTTCATGGCGGGTGATGTACTGCGTGACGGTCTCGGTGTCCTGGCCTGTGAATCAATCTTCATCGGTGATGGGGGGGTTCGTTCCGTTCGGTCCGCATCGGATTTCGAAAACCGTCTTGGTGAAGGCATGGGCAGGATCTCGGAGGGTGTTCTGGAGGTCGGCACGCTGTGCCAGTCCCTGTTGAACAAGAGGCAGGAGCTGGCGATCGTGATCGAGTCGGGTGCTCCAGCCGGCTGCGAGTCCATCTGGGAATCGGAGTCTGCTCATCTTCAGCGTCTCTTCCCTCGGGATGTTCTTCATGAGACTCCACTGGGCTGGTTGTTGCAGTACCCACGTTGGCTTGATCTGAGTCATGCCCGATTGATCCGTGCGGGTCAGTCGGCTTCCGGCATTCGAGAGGCGGAGTCGATCGTTCGCTGGGAGGCGGCGCTTGCCGAGGTCTGGGAGGACGATCGCACGGCACCAGCCGTCAGACAGATGGGCTGGCTGCTTGAGGAATGGCGTGTCCGTACCTATTCGAGTCCGAAGGACCAGGTGGTCAAGGTCACGGCCGAGATGCTTCGGGATCAGTGGTCCCGAGTGAAGCGGAACACGTGACCGACGGGCTGTGAAGGTCTTCTCTCATTGTTGCGTCCGGCAGCCTGCATCAAGTTCCTGTGAACAACACCCCCGGGAAGCCGGGGGTGTTGTGGAAGAACAAGTCGGATGAACGGTTTGGTCAGGAACTGACCGTTTCATGTTCGGCTGATCGGCCGACGCTGTAGTACATCCAGCCGTCATTGGTCATGTCTTCATGGTCCCAGATGTTGCGTCCATCGAAGGCGACTGGATTCTTGAGGGTGCTCTTCATCCTGTTGAAGTCAGGTGTACGGAACTCCGGCCATTCGGTGCAGACGACCAGCGCATCGGCTTCCGGCAGTGCTTGATACATGTCGTCGACGATCTTGATGTCCAGGCCGTATTGGGAGAAGGTCTCTCTGGCGATGGGATCGAAGGCCGTGATCGTGGCGCCGTGTTCCAGAAGGCTCGTGATGATGGTGTGTGCTGGCGCTTCCCGGACATCGTCCGTGTTGGGCTTGAAGGCCAGGCCCCAGATCGCGATGTGCACTCCGGAGAGCTCATTGTTGAAGTGCCTCAGGATCCGGTTGATGAACCAGGGTCGTTGAGCCTGGTTCACGTCATGCACTGCCTGATTCAGCAGGCACGGAATGCCGGAATCCTCACCCATTTCGATCACAGCCAGTGTGTCCTTGGGGAAGCAGGAGCCGCCGTAACCCAGACCCGGGTAGAGGAATTCACGTCCGATTCTTCGATCCGCACACATGCCTTCGCGAACCTGGCGGATATCGGCGGCATAGTGTTCGCAGAGTCGGGCCATCTCGTTGATGAAGGAGATCTTCGCCGCCAGCATCGCATTGGAGGCGTACTTCACCATCTCGGCGGATGGAATCTCCATGAACATCAGTGGGCGGTCCTGTCGAACGAACGGTTCATAGAGTCGTGTCAGCAGTTGGCGACCGACGTCGTCGTGAACGCCGCACACGATCCTGTCGGGTTTCTGGAAATCGGCGATCGCATCGCCTTCCTTGAGAAACTCCGGATTGTCCGCGATCGAGAAGGGGGCATCGGAAATGGCCGCGATCTGGTCGCGGACCTTGTAGGTCGTTCCGACGGGAACGGTGGATTTCACGATGACCAGTGGATGATCGGTTTCACAGTCTGCATCGTTCAGGGCTTCGGCAATGTCACGGGCCACACCCATGACAGCCGAGAGGTCGGATCGGCCATCGGCTCCGGTTGGTGTACCGACGCAGATGAAGATGAGATCGGCGCCGGAGTAGGCGGCTTTTCGATCCGAGGTGAAGGTGAGTCGGCCTGAGCGGATATTGAGGTGCATCAGCTCCTCGAGACCCGGTTCGTAGATCGGACATGAGCCGGATTTCATCGCTGTGACCCGGGACTCGTCAATGTCCAGACAGGTGACCTCGTTGCCGGTGTTCGAGAGGCAAACTCCCGTGACCAGCCCCACATATCCGGAACCAACGATGGTGACTTTCAACACAACACGCTCCCTGTTGCTGAGCTCTGGTAGTCAATATGCAGACGATGCCTGCGAGCCGAAAAGTATACCTCGGCGATTGCCTGTACTCGGTTCGCAATCTTCCAGTTCGAGGAGACGCCGCTTCAAGACAACCGCCGGATCGTGGTCACCGGTTCGGCCTGCAAAGCCGCCGAGTCTGCCATTTTCTCGCACGATCCTGTGGCAGGGGACCAGCAGTGGCGTTGGATTGTGTCTCATGGCAGCCCCGGCGGCTCTGGCAGCACCTGCCCGCCCGGCACGCCTGGCCAGCTCCCGGTAGCTGATGATCTCTCCATCAGCAAGCGATCGACATGTTTCCCAGCACCGGCGATAGAACGGGGGGCCTTGTGGAATGCGGAAGTCGGGCCTCGTCCGTCGGGTCCCTCTCGTGAACGCCTGGATCCACAGCGCAACGTCCTCCAGCAGTCCGCTGTCGATGGTGCCGCCTTCCGGTCGATCGCCGACATGGTGCCAGCCCGATCGCAGTGCGCCGGTGGTATCGAGGGCGATTCGAAAGATTCCCAGATCCGTGTGAATATCTCTCCAGGACTCGATCCTGTTCATGGGTTGATCGTACCCTGTAGGACAGTCCAACCCCGAGTAGGAGGCCGATCGCCATGCCGACGACTGCGAACACATCGCTTGATGCCCTGTCCCGAGGATTGCTGGAACTTGTCGATCGCAGTGATCCGGCTGTGGCCACGATCCTGGCCGACGAAGCCTCCCGGCAGGCGACCACGCTTGAGCTCATCGCATCCGAGAATCACGTCAGCCCGGCCGTCATGCACGTCATGGGTTCCTGGATGACAAACAAGTACGCAGAGGGGTATCCCGGCGCCCGCTACTACGGGGGGTGTGAACACTACGATCTGGTCGAGGATCTGGCTCGCCAGCGCGCACAGGAACTCTTCAATTGTCGACATGCGAATGTTCAGCCTCATTGCGGCGCCAATGCCAACATTGCTGCATTCATGGCGTTGTTGTCGCCCGGTGATCGGGTTCTTTCGCTGCCCATCAAGTCCGGTGGGCATCTCAGTCATGGACTCAAGCCGAATTTCTCCGGGACCTTCTTCGAGATCCATGATTACGACGTCGACCCCGAGACCGAACGACTGGACTATGACGAGATTGCCAGGATCGCCGAAGAGGTCAAGCCACATCTGATCATCTGCGGATACTCGGCCTATCCCAGAGTCATCGATTTCGAACGATTCCGTGCGATCGCGGATTCTGTCGGGGCCTATCTCATGGCGGACATCGCCCACATCGCCGGTCTGGTTGCCGCAGGTGTGCATCCCTCCCCATTCCCGCACGCTCATGTGGCTACGACCACGACCCACAAGACGCTTCGAGGACCGCGTGGGGGTCTGATTCTCAGCAATGATGACGAGATCGCCACCAAGCTCGATCGCAAGGTCTTCCCGGGATCACAGGGGGGGCCCCTGATGCACATGATCGCCGCCAAGGCGGTGGCTTTTCATGAAGCGCTTCAGCCAGCCTTCCGCGACTACTCTCGCAAGGTTGTCGAGAATGCGGCGGCACTCGCCGATGCACTGGTCTCACACGGCTATCGACTCTGCACGGGTGGTACGGAAAACCATTTGATGCTGGTGGATCTTCGGGCAAGAGATGCCGATCTGACCGGAGCAGATGCGGAGGGGTGGTTGGAATCGGCGGGCATCGTGACCAACAAGAACGGCATTCCGAATGATCCGCGTCCGCCGCGAGTGACCAGTGGTTTGCGTCTGGGAACTCCGGCGCTGACCACACGTGGACTGGGGCCAGCGGAAATGACGGAGGTTGCGGCCTTGCTCGACCGTGTCATGGGTTCCGGTGGGGACAAGGCGACGTGCGAAGCTGTTCGCTCAGAAGTCCAGTCACTCTGTGAGCGATTCCCGCTCCCGCACTGATGGGTTCAATTGACGTCTGGCTTCGTAGATTCCCGCGCAGACGGCTGTTGCCAGGTTGAGACTGCGAATCCCCGGAGCCATCGGCAGCGAGATTCTGTGTTCATCGCCCCATTGGCGCGTCACCCAGTCATGGACGGGTTCCGGGGCACCACGGGTCTCGCCTCCGAAGATCAGGTAGTCGTTGGGTTCGAATCGTGCCTCCCAGAGGGAGTGCGTCGCCTTTGTGGTGAACAACCATGCTCTGGGCGGACGCTCCAGCTCGAGGAACGAATCCCAGTTTTCATGCTCCCTGCAGTCGACCAGATCCCAGTAATCAAGCCCGGCTCGTCTTCTGGCTTTTTCGGACATATCGAAGCCGATCGGGTGAACCACATGCAGCCTGGCAGCCGTAGCTGCAGCTGTACGGCCGATGTTTCCCGTGTTGTTGGGAATCTCGGGCTGCACGAGGACGATGTTGAGTGGCGCTGAAGGCACCGGAGAAGTCTAGCGTCCGCCGGATGGCTGGATGCCGCTATAGTTGGGGACTGGCTCGGGAGCCCGGGTCTGGGGTCAAGAAGGAGTACTTTCATCATGCCGAATACCATCGAGAACATCAGGAATGTCGCATTGACCGGGACCTCCGGTGCAGGAAAGACGACACTTGCGGAGGCCATGCTGGCTGCCTGCGGAGTGATCGGACGAGCTGGCAAGGTCGAAGACGGAAACACCGTTTCAGACTGGGATGATCTCGAGAAGGACATGGGCTTCAGCATGGACTCGAGTGTCATGTACGTCACCCATGGCGGGTGTCGACTCAACATGATCGATACCCCGGGTCGAGTTGATTTCGTCGGCAAGGCCATCGCGAGTCTTCCAGCCGTTGAAACCATGATGCTTGTTCTGGATCCATCGGTTGGTATCGACCCCGTGGCGCGTCGATTGATGAAAGTCAGCGGTGAGCGCAACCTTCCGAGAGCCATCATCATCAACAAGCTGGACTCCGGCGAGAAGCTCGATGAATTGCTCGCCAGCATCCAGGAGACCTTCGGGTCCGCTTGTCGCCCCATCAATCTCCCGAGTGACGGTGGCAAGAGCGTCATTCGGTGTTTCAAGTCCGGAGAGGGCGAGTCGGATCTCGGCCCTGTCGCAGATTTTCATACCGGACTGGTCGATCAGGTAGTTGAAGTGGATGAAGCGTTGATGGAACAGTATCTCGAGCAGGGTGAGGTCACACCCGAACAGCTCGAAGAGCCGTTCAAGCGTGCGATGCGCGAAGGTCATCTGGTTCCCGTGCTCTTCACATCCGCCCGCGAAGGGACCGGTGTGGCTGAACTGCTTGATCAGATCGTGGAGTTCTTCCCCAATCCGGCTCAGGGCAATCCTCGTCCGTTCCAGTCGGTCGGCTCCGATAGCCGTGAGGATCTCGTGGTCGAGGCCGATGGCGGGAAGCCGCTGGTCGCACACGTCTTCAAGGTCGCTTCGGATCCCTATGTGGGCAAGATGAGCTACATGCGTGTCCATCAGGGCACCTTGAACGGAGGCGCGACGCCGAAGGTCGACGATGAGCGCAAGCCTGTCCGAGTCGCCCATCTGTTCGAGCTGCAGGGCAAGGACAGCAAGGAAGTCAGCGCTGCCGTCCCAGGAGACATCGTCGCGGTCTCGAAGGTCGATGAGATCGACTACAACAGTGTTCTGCACGCCGATGACAACGGTCACGTCGCCATCAAGCCGATTCCGACACCGAAGCCCATGTTCGGACTGGCCATCGAGGGTACGAGCAAGGGCGCTGAGTCGAAGATCGGTGATGCGCTGTCCAAGATGTCCGCGGAAGATCCGACGTTCGAGATCGAGCGTGTCGCTGCGACTGGCGAGCTGGTTGTCCGTGGTCTTGGTGAGAACCACATCCGTGCCAAGCTCCGCCTGCTCAAGGATCGATATGGAGTCGAGGTCGATTCACGGCCACCGAAGGTCGCCTACAAGGAAACGATCACCGGTAAGGCGGAAGGCCATCATCGTCACAAGAAGCAGTCCGGTGGTTCCGGCCAGTTCGGTGAAGTCTTCCTTCGAGTCGAGCCCATCGAGGGAGATCAGGATGGAGTCGTCGGTGGACTGCTCTTCGAAGACGACACCTTCGGTGGTTCCGTACCGAAGCAGTTCATGCCCGCCATCGAAAAGGGTGTCCGCCAGGTGATGATCGGGGGCGCCGTGGCCGGCTATCCGATGCAGAATGTCAAGGTGTCGGTCTATGACGGCAAGCATCATCCTGTCGATTCCAAGGAGGTCGCCTTTGTCACCGCCGGCAAGCGTGCCTTCGTCGATGCGGTCCAGAAAGCCCACCCGGTCCTGCTGGAACCTTTCGTCAAGATGGAAATCACGGTGCCGCAGGACGCGATTGGAGACATCTCCTCGGACCTGTCCGGTCGTCGTGGAAGAATCCAGGGCACCGACATGCTCCCCGGAAATCAGGTTCTCATGCATGCCGAGGCCCCTCTGGCCGAGGTCATGACCTATGCGGCCCAGTTGAAGTCGATCACGGCAGGTGCCGGCAGTTATTCGATGGAGTATTCCCATGATGAGAATACGCCTCCGAATATCCAGGCCGAGGTCGTGGCTGCCTTCAACCCGGATACCGAAGAGGACTGATCAGCCCAGCCGGTTACACTGCGTCCGTGTCGAGGAACGAGTCCCGATCTGTTCGGGTGTTCTGTCGGTCCATCCGGTTGGGACGAATCGTGATCAATGATTCACAGCCGATGATCCGATGGATGGGTAGGGTGTGCAGGAGCCCGTTGAGCCTCGACTGTTGAGGAGTTCCTGCGGACCCGGGTGAGATCGGAGACGATCTTCAGCTGGGAGAAGGAGACAGGACGTCTCCTGGAGGTCAGGACGCATGACATCAGTCAGAGAACGATCAGGTCATTTCGCCAAGAGCATCATCAGGATTCTTGCCGTTGGCACCTCGATCAGCATGTCGGGCTGTGTCATGGAGGATTTCAACGACATCGGTGAAACCCTCTTCGCCAAGTCGCCGATCGAGGCTGCCCGTGATGCGCTCGATCCGTACAACCCCGACCTGCGGCGCGAAGGCGTCGTTCTCCTGGCCAATGCACCGTTCGGTGGGGTCGAAGCCTATCTCAAGATGTATCGGGATTACGTCGAAAACGATCCAGATCCGCTGGTGCGTGCGGCGGCCATCACCGCACTGGCCAGGCACGGTGATGCCAAGGATGCGATGCTGATTGCGCCCTTCCTGAGCCAGGAGGTCGAGCCGAACGAGACCGTGAGGTGGTATGCCGCACTGGCGCTTCAGCGACTCCACAATGCCGAAGTGATCGGAGTGCTTGAGAAGTCCATTCGCGACATGGAGGAGACCGGGGAGATCAGGGCATCGGTCTGTGTCGCGTTGGGGCAGTACCCCGAAGACCGTGTTGTTCAGATGCTCTTCTTCGCACTTGATGCCAACGAGTTGACCGTGAATACCGAGGCGGCCCAGTCGCTTTCGATGCTGACCGGCCAGCAGTTCGGACTGGATCTCGATGCCTGGCAAACCTGGTACGGCTCCGCATTGTCCAAGGGTGAAGCCTTCAAGGATCAAAAGGAATACCTCTTTCCAACGTACTCGAGGGATTCCGCCTGGTGGGAGTACGCGGCATTCTGGCTGGACATGAACTGGGAGAAGCCCGGTACGCCGACCGGAAAACGTTCTCGCGAGGAACGACGGACCTGGGAAGAAACACCTTCGCCTGAAGCCTACGAGCGTGAGGAGGCGACCCGGGAACTCGAGCAGGTGGATGACGCACCGTGACCGAGGTCAATCGATGCGTTGTTGTTCGAGATGGACTCATCGAACTTCAGAACAGGCCAGGCCTCACCCCTGCAGACGGTGAGGCGATTGTCGATGTCGATCGAGTCGGCCTCTCGCATCTGGATGCCGCCATCGGTCAAGGTCGGGTGTCCTTTGAAGGCGTGCCCGGACAGGAGATCGTCGGTCGTGTTCGCCGGGGCGCGGGGACTCCCGAAGAACTGGTTGGTCAGAGGGTCGTGGTTGATCCACTTCTGGCCTGTGGCGCATGTACCTGGTGCGAGTCGGGGCTGCGGACTCATTGTCATGACCGCAGGATCATTGGCCGCGATGGTGCTGATGGCGGACTCGCACAGCATGTGATCGTCCCAGTGGAATCCCTGATTCCAGTTCCAGATCATGTCGATGACGATTCGGCAGTGTTCGCGGTGCCCGTTGCGCGAGCCCTTCAGGCGGCTCGGCAGGCGAGAATCGAGGGGCAGACCTATGTCACCATCGTTGGTGACAATGCCCTGGCCATGCTGACAGCCCAGGTCCTCGTACGGCTCAATGCTTCCGTTCGGGTCCTGGGCGAGCATGTGGAACTTCTCGAGCGTTGTGAGCGTTGGGGGATTCGTCACCGTCATCGTGAGGAGGCGGGTCTTCGTGCTGATCAGGACATCGTCGTCGAGTGCACGGGAGACCCCGTTTGCGTTGCGGCGACATTGGGGTTCGTTCGACCTCGTGGAACGATCATCCAGATGATTGCTCCCCAGGTGATGAGGCCGGGTGGAACGTCGCTGGATCTGCAGCGACTGGTCGATTCCGAAGTCCGTCTGCTTGGATCCTCCTTTGGCCCGGTCCGCGAAGGCCTGAACCACATCGCCACCGATCAGATCGATGTCGTGAGCCTGGTCGGCGTCCGGCGGCGTCTCGAAGATGTCCCCGCAGTGCTGGCCGATCCGGAGCTGGCCACGGGTCGCAAGGTGCTCGTGAGCCCTTGAGGTTAGGCTATCCGTCCCGTGGAAGATCCCCAGCACGAGGACAAGTCAGCACCGTCGGAGGCGACGACGAAGGCGGAGTCGGTGAAAGCGGCATCCGGTGAGATCCAATCCGGCCGACTGGCCGGCAAATCCCTCGGCGCGGCCATCGCCATTGTCGCCTTCCCGGTTCTTCTTCAGCAGGTCATGGCGGCCTTTGTCGGTCTGGTCGACAAGATCCTGGCGGGCCATCTGCCGGAAGACATCGTGATCGCCGCGCTTGATGGTGTCGGAGTCGGGTCCTATGTCGGATGGCTGATCGGGATCGCGATGTCCGGTCTCGGGATCGGAGGTCAGGCCATCATCGCCCGATCGATGGGCGCCGGTGACATCAATCAAGGTGCGCGAGCACTGGGCCAGGCGCTGTCACTGAGTGTCGCCTGGGGCATCCTGTGTGGTGTCGTCATGTGGCTGTGCAGCGATTACCTGGCCGATATCGGCGGGCTCGGTCCACAGGCAACTCTCTACTGCAATCAGTACGTCAAGACATTCGCGGTTTCGATGCCGTTCTTCGGAGTCATCATCGTCGGTGCGATGTGCATGCAGGGTGCTGGTGACACGCTCAAGCCCTTCCTCATCAGCGTCGTCATCAATATCGTGAATGTGTTCGCTTCCTGGATGCTGTCCGGGGCCGACTTGAAGTTCGGCGATACGGTCTGGATGAACCCATTCGGTTTCGATCTCGATGTGCTGGGCATCGTGCTTGGGAGCCTGATCAGCATCTGCGTGGGTTCCGTGCTGACGCTGTTTGTCCTCTTCCGAGGCATTCGTGATCTGCGTCTCCGGCCGAGCCTGATGTCGTTCCATCCCGGCATGTCCTGGCGGGTTGTTCGGATTGGCATCCCGAACTTCTTTGAAGGTCTTGCCATGTGGATCGCCAACATCATCGTGCTCGGTTTCATCGGCACCATTGCCGGCAAGCAGATCCGAGCTTCGATCATGGGGGAGACCGGGCAGGATTCCAATGAGCTCGTGATGTCAGGGGAGGGGCTTCAGGGCGCGCACATCATCGCTGTCCAATGGGAAGCATTCAGTTTCCTGCCTGGCTTCGCCATCGGCATTGCGGCCGGTGCCGTCGCGGGTCAGTATCTGGGTGCGGGGAACGTGGCCATGGCCAAGCGAGCCGTCTGGTGGTGTGTCAGCATCGGAATGATCCTGATGGGTCTGATCGGCATCGTCTTCATGATCTGGGGTCGCGAGCTCACTGAGATCATTTCGACCCAGGCGCTCCACCTCGAAGTCGTTCCGAAACTCCTGATCATCTGCGGCGCGACACAGGTGTTCTTCGCGGCCTCCATGGTCATCCGCCAGGCGTTGAGAGGAACCGGCGACACGACGTGGGTCTTCATCATCACGGTCGTCTCGAGTTATGGAATCAGATTGCCAGCGGCCTGGATTCTTGGAGTCCACCTGGAATGGGGGTTGCCGGGAATCTGGATCGGTCTGTGTGGAGAACTTGGCGTTCGGGCGTTGTTCTTCCTTGCCAGGTTCATGCACGGCGGCTGGGCCAGCCGCACGCTCTGACCGATGCCGGCATGGACTTTCGGGCTGGATCAGTCCTCGGACGTTTCGGTGACCTGATCGGTCTGGATGTCCTGTTCGGCGGCAGGGGGTGCCGATTCGGATGGAGGCGTTTCAGCCGTTCCCTTGGCGGCTTCCTCTCGCATCACCTGATTGATCTTGTTCTTGTCCGGCGACATGATGATGCTCATCCGTCTGCCGGCCATGCGTGGTTCCATCTCGACCTTCGCGATGTCCTCGAGTGTCGAAATGACATGGGCCATTCGCTCGTGTCCTCGCTCCTTGTGGAGCATCTCACGGCCACGGAAGTTCTGGACGATCTGCACCTTGTGTCCATCCATGAGGAATTTGCGTGCCTGCTGGAGACGGATGGAGATGTCGTGGGGATCGATCTTCATGGATCGTCCGAGCCGGATCTCCTTCATTTCCGCAGCCTTCGACCTCGCCCTGTTGGCCTTTTCCTTCTTGGACTGCTCGTAGCGATACTTGCCGAAGTCCAGGATGCGGCAGACCGGTGGGTCGGATTCAGGTGAGACCTCGACCAGATCCAGGCCAGCTTCCTTGGCACGGTCAATGGCGTCTCTGACATCGACGACACCAATCATGTCTTCGTTCTCATCGATGAGGCGAATGGGTGATTTGCGGATCTGATCATTGACCCGGGGCAGGTTTCTGACGTTTTCCTGCGGACGGAAGTATCGACGACGTGCGATGGCTCAGTACTCCAGTTGAGAAGATCGCGGGCCGTCATCGCGGCTCTGCGATGACGCCTGGTATGCGAACCGTATGGAAGGGAAGCAGCACCTCATGCTGAATGCAGTCGGGCAAGGCTGTATACGAGGACATGCACGGATGCAGTGGCTCCAGGTGAACTGCTTCGAAGTCGGACGCCTTGTCCGGCTCTCAAGGCTAAAGACTACCTGCGACTCGCGTTGGCAGCAACATGAAACCGCTCACCAACCCGTCACAGGGGGGTCATTGACCGGATTCGGAGGGCGGTGATGCATCTGGAAAGAGGGTCTTCAAAGCCGTTCCATGGCCTCGATCACGGACCTCGTTTCCAAGGGTTTCGGCGAAGACGTCCAGTCCGACGGCTCCCAGATCCCGCTCGATGCCGTGTGCCCGGACGCTGACCGTCTGGTTTTCCGCATCTCTGGGGCCGACGACCAGCACGTAGGGGATCTTGTATTCCGCTGCTGAACGGACCTTGGCGTTGAGCCGTTCATCCGTGGCGTCCAGGCCGACTCTGAGATCCTGTTCGAGCAATCGAGCCTTGACTTCACGGGCGTACTCCAGGCTCTTCTCACTGACTGGGAGCACCCGAACCTGTTCGGGTGACAGCCACGCGGGAAACGCACCCGCGAAGTGCTCGATGAGGAATCCGATGAAACGTTCCATGGATCCAAAGGGTGCCCGATGGATCATCACCGGCCTGTGAGTCGTGTTGTCGGCGCCGATGTACGTCAGTTCGAAACGCTCGGGCAGGTTGTAGTCGACCTGAACGGTTCCCAGCTGCCAGTCTCGACCGATGGCATCGCGTACCACGAAGTCGATCTTGGGTCCGTAAAACGCCGCTTCGCCCTGCTCGGACTCGAAGGGCATTCCAAGGACTTCGGCGGCCTGGACACAGGCGGCTTCCGCCATCTCCCAGTTGGCAGGATCGCCGACGTACTTGTCACTGTTGGGATCACGCAGTCCGACACGGACGCGATAGTCCTCCATGCCCAGCGTCTTGAAGATGATCTTGACGAGTTCCAGACAGCCCTGGACTTCGTCACCGATCTGCTCGGGCATGCAGAACAGATGGCCGTCATCCTGTGTGAATCCACGGACACGAAGCATGCCACTGAGCTCGCCGGATTGTTCATGTCGATAGACCGTGCCGAATTCGGCAAGGCGGACCGGGAGATCGCGATAGGACCGTTGCTCACTGGCGTAGATCCTGATGTGATGGGGGCAGTTCATCGGCTTCAGCAGATAGCCCTCGACCTCGCCAGTCTGCAGTCGATTCGAGAGATCTCCGCAGGAGCAGCCTTCCGCTGCCAGCATGGACATCTGATCCCGCTCAATCAGCGGTGGGTATTGGCTTTCCTGGTAGTAGGGAAAGTGACCGGAGGTCCTGTAGAGCTCGAGTCGACCGATGTGAGGTGTGAAGACCTGGTCATATCCCTGGCGTGCCGTGTGCTTCGAGATGAAATCCTGCAGCGCCTGTCGAATGATGCTGCCTGCCGGTTTCCAGAGGATGAGACCGGGGCCGACTGCATCATCGATCGTGAAGAGTCCGAGTTGCTTGCCGATGACCCGGTGATCACGTTTGCGAGCTTCCTCAAGCCGCTTCAGATGCTTCTTGAGCTGTTTGCGATCGGTGAATGCGGTTCCGTAGACCCGGGTGAGTCGATCCGACTTGGCGTCTCCATGCCAGTAGCTGGACGCGATGCTCATGACCTTGAAGGCGCCGATGCGACCGGTTGTCGGAACGTGCGGGCCTCGACACAGATCTTCCCAGTTGCCACCGGGTTCTCCCGTGGCATACCAGGTCAACTCCTGGGAGCCCGCTTCGATTGCTCGCTCCGCATTGTCGATCTTGTACTTGCTGCCTTCTCCCTGCAGTTTGGCAAGACCCTCTTCGGCGTTCATCTCATAGCGTGAAAAGGGCCTGTTCTCCTCGATGATCGAAGCCATCTCCTTCTCGATCTTCTCGAAGTCATCACTGCTGATCTTGCAGTCATCGGGCAGCCACATGTCGTAGTAGAAGCCCCCTTCAACAGGCGGGCCGTAGACCAGCTTGACCTCGGGCCAGATCCGCTGGATCGCTTCAGCCATGACATGAGCTGCACTGTGGCGAATCAGCCAGAGCGCATCGTCGCTGGATTCACTTTCGCCTTTTCGAGCCGTCACGATTGACAGGGCGGCATCTCCGTCGATGGGCTCGTTCAGATCGACGAGTGTGCCGTCAAGGCGCGCCCCGATTGCGGACTGGGCAAGCCCCGGTCCGATGTCGGCAGCAACATCGGCTGGGGTGACAGTCTGGTCGAATGTTCGAGTGGATCCGTCGGGCAGTTGGATGGTGGGCATGAAGGTGTCTCTGTTGCGTCGGGCGAACAGGATACCCCGCCATGGGCAGGTCATGAGGCCGGATCAGGGCCGATTCCGCCGGGTCACCGGATCTCGGGCGGGTTTCTTTTGGGGTCAACGGGCCTCAGAGGCCGACATCACAACGGAGCAGGGGCCCTGGAGGCGACCATTGATCTGTCCACGCTGTGGAAGTGATGATGACAAGGTGATCGACAGCCGGGCTGCCGAAGACGGCTATGTGGTCCGTCGACGGCGGGAGTGCCTGGCCTGCGAGCATCGTTACACGACCTATGAGCGGGTTGAACGCCGCCAGAGGCTTGTGATCGTCAAGAAGGATGGTGCGCGAGTCCCGTATGACCGTTCCAACATCCTGAGGGGAATCCAGGCGGCCTGTGGCAAGCGGCCCATTCCCGAAGAAACCAAGGATGGGATCGTGGATGCCATCGAGGCTGAGGTCCACAGGGAATTCGACCGTGAAGTACCCAGTCGGGAAATCGGAGAGCGTGTGGCTGCTCGCCTCCGTTCGATCGATGAGATTGCCTACATCCGCTACGCCAGCGAGTACCACAGCTTCGGGACGATCGATGAATTCGTCGAAGAGGTGACGGACCTCAAGACCAGACCCCGGGACGCCGAGGGTCAGGATCAACTCTTCTAGTCGGTTGTCCGGTGTCAGCCTATTTGCTGACCGTCTCCGCCTTCATCTCAGGTGTGACGTACAGGATCCTCAGGCAGTTCTCGCACTGGGTGATCGAGTCCGTTGCACCGAGCAGCTGCACGACGACATTGAAGGGCAGATTGAGATTGCAGGAACCGCAGCAGTACTCACGGCGTTTCTTGTCGATTTCCTCGATCGGCGCCATGGCGTCTCCGTCGAAATCATCTGCACATCGCTCGAAGATCTCGACGGTGGATTCTGGAAGTACGGCGGCCTTGACTTCACGTTCCGCCTGAAGTGACGCCACGCGGTCTGCGATCTCAGCCTTGCGTTCTTCCAGTTCGGTTGCAGCCGATTCGAGGACCGTGGTTCGTTCCTTCATCGACTCTTCCAGCTCGGAGAGGTCCTGGTCGAGGATGCGGTCGATG
>MDSW01166205.1_pt1 | contig 26205 bp, 23 predicted proteins | sample 811171 | NCBI WGS metagenome assembly MDSW01 (sample SAMN05326641, study PRJNA326480) | marine metagenome | isolation source: seawater | place: Atlantic Ocean: North West | collected 2012 | reverse complement strand
TGCTCGCGCTGAAACCAGCCGGCTCCAAGAGCAAGAGTAAACCGGCCATGAGAAATATGCTCAATCGTCCCTGCCATCTTGGCGAGAAGAGCCGGATTACGATAGGTATTGCCAAGTACCAGATGCCCTAATTTCAACCTTTCCGTTATCGAAGCGATCCCTGCAAGGGTTGTAAATCCCTCATATGCGGCCAATGATTCACTTGCATCTCCCCGATTTGGAGGCAGGAAATGATCAGCCAAATAGACGCTGTGCCATCTACCTGACTCCATAGTTTCCACGACCGAACGAATATCATCCCAGCTCGTCAAATAACAACTTACTTGAGCTCCAAATTTCATACGAGGCTCCTTTGCACGCATAATCGTTCCTTGTTTACCAAGTGAGAGAAGCATATCGGCTTGTAATCAAGTAGGCCAGTGATGGGCTGCCGATCACCCTAACCAATCGAAGCGAAATAAAAGAAAAAAAGCGTAGGCAAACAGAATCACACCAATTGATCGTGTCACGAAAATCTCACGTTCCCGGAGTTTTTCAAGTACCCGTGAGGCAGAGAGGATCGTCGCAACAGTTATATACCAAAATCCATCAGTACACATCCCCAAAATACCCATCCCCATAAGCGTTAAGTTACTCATAGCTGGTTCAACAAATGGTGAATACATCGTCAGCATCCAAGCCAATATTTTTGGATTAAAAAACGCAACTGAAAAACCCTGGATAAAGGCAGTTCTCGAATTGATCTGCCGTTCATCCTGATAGTCGAGGTCAGAGTTTTGAGACTTCGAAGTAGAGCGTACAAAACTCTGAGCCAAATAGACCAAAATGACGACGCCTGTCACACGCAAAAAAATGTCAATCTCAGGATAATTTTTTAGAGTTACCGCAATACCAGTTGCCGCAAGAAATGCATAGATGCCGAAACCTATCCCGTGACCAATCCCCGTGACAACCCCATATCGACGTCCACCAAATAGGGTATTTCGAACTATCAGGGCCAATGACGGGCCCGGCATGATCGCCCCTAGTATCAGTATTAGGGCAAGCGTAATCCAAGTTTCAAAATTAATAGGATTATTCCAATCATCTAAAATATTAGATGCTTCTGTTATGGTCGGGGAGCCGGGATTTGAACCCGGGACCTCCAGTCCCCCAGACTGGCGCGCTGCCAGACTGCGCCACACCCCGTAAACAGATCTTGAATGCTATCACTTGTAATTCAACAAAACTATAAGTATAAAAACAACCAGAAAATCGACACACTGAAGATAATCAAAGGCGCGAGCCATTTTAGGCTCAACTCACGAAATTTTTTTGCAATCAGTGCAGCAGCCACAGAGCTAAGACAACTAAAAATAAGAAAAAGCAAAAAACCTACTTCAATTGAGGAAAGAGGCAAAAAAACTCTGAAAATGCTAATCTCACCCACCAATAATCCCACCAAAATACTCGCCACCAAAATACTCTTCTGCCTTCTAAATTGAACTTGTAAAAATATTCCCGTGTAAGAGAAACTCACGAAACCCGCAACAAGTACCGCTTTTGTACCTTCCATCTCTGAGACTCCCCAAAAAAGAAAAAGAGTTAAGGCACTGAGAGATGCGCCCAAAAGATATAAGACTTGTGCGCCAGAGCCCTCGTAGCTTGGATCCGGGGCGACTCGAAAAAGTAGCCAAACGGACACACTCAGAATTAAGGCAGAAATCAAGATCCATAAGAATGTATGACTTCCATCGAAAAAATATCCTGATGCCCATGACAAACTGACTAGCATTAAGAGTGGCAAAAAGGACCAGTAGAGAGCATCTAAAGAGCTTGATCTTGCATCCGGTAAAAGTCGACTTATCGTCGACGATATTGCCACCAAAAAAAATACGGACGTGCCACCAATAATGAGCCCCGGCGAATACGGTGAATAAACAAAGAAGTATAGTGCTATCAGCGATACAAAGCCCAAAAGCAAACTTATAAGAACCTGCTCGTTCAATAATTTTCTGGGAAAGTAATCCTTGTCAAATAGAGCCATAGGTGCGATCTCAGTTGAATACTAATCCTCGGCAAATATCGGCTCTTCCAGTCCGAATATTTCAGCAGCGTTATTCCACCTAATCCGACTAGATTGATCATCATCTAAATCGACAGTTTTAAAGATCGATTCAAGGTTATCCACATGTGACTGAATTTCATCATTGCCACAGTCAGAACCCCAGACCAATTTTTCAACGCCTATCTCTTGCCCGATCAAGTTTCTTTCTATCGCATGACGTTCTATCGTGTCACCACCTGACATATCAAAAAACACATTGGGACGCCATCTTGCCACAGACGCCGACTCGTCATAATTACCTGTACCACCTAGATGAGCGCCTATTAAACGCAAATCTGGGAAAGTATTCGCAATCGTATCCATATGAAATGGTCGCATCCTCGTCGCAGACGCATTTCTTCCAAAACTAAGTATCTGCTCCTTAATACGACGTTCCTGCATGCTTTTATAGGTTTTAGCCGCATTCGCATCCCGCCTTGGATGAGTAATTGCGTAATCAATCGGCCCTCCGATCACTCCCATATGAAGGAGAACTGGCATACCTAGCCGCTCGGCCATCTCATAAACTGAAAAGTACTTTAAATCATCGTACGCACGCCGAACACCTATCATTTTCAAGCCCACATAACCCATATCAAATAGTTGTTGAACAGAGCGACCATCTATATCTTCAGGATCAACCACGGCAGATGGTAGAAATAAGTCCTCGTGGCGTCGGGAAAAGGTAATTGACTCTTCATAACCAAGGCCAAATCTGCCACCACACAAGAGACTGGCCTTCACAACTCCAGCACTGCGAAGCGCATCAGCTCTCTCATCAATAGCCTTCTCGTTATCCTGTGCATCTGGATCTTGCCAGTTACGAGGAAAATGACAATGTACATCAAAAATAGGCTCTGACATCGGTTTTACCTTTCTGCTGAATAAGTTCTATTGAAATCGTACAGCAACTTTGAACTAAAGCCTTCTGGATGTGCCATAAAACTCGATATTGAAACCAAGTGATTGCCAGAAATTCAAAGCAGATTCATTACTATACAAAATCTCTGCTTCTACCTCCACTGCTCCGTATGAACGTAATTTACTCATGACAATTGATACAGCCTTGGTTCCAATACCTCGACGCCTCGCAGATTCAAAAATGTAAAAATCTGAAATTGATCCAATCAGGATTGACTCGTCTGGCCAGTCGGAAAAACAACGAGTCATAACAAAACCAACTCGCAATTTCTCTTCCAATATCCAAAAAAGTTCTCTGTCCAAGCCATTACCTAGCTCGTCCGTGACGGCTTCACGATACGCCGTTATTTCTTTGTGATGGCTTATAACCTTGTGGGGCTCAAGCTCGGCAGAATATCTGTAATACTCAGTGAAAAAATCTTCGTAGTCCGTGGGATTAATAGGTACCAAAGCTATTTTCTCAGTTTTATTTGACATAGTCTTGACCTTCATAAATCTCAGCAAGTGTCGACACGCACAAAACGTCATCCGTCAGATTTTTTGAGGTTCGGTTAATGAGCACAGCATCGATACCAACTGAGTTAGCTCCTCTGAAGTCGTCTCCAATTGAATCACCGATCATAACCACTTCTTTTGATTCCAGATCTAGCTCATTCAGTGCTCTATCAAAAATTAAAGGATGTGGTTTTCGCACTCCCACCCGAGCGCTTGTAATTATCGCCTTGAAATATTTGGCGATCCCTAAATAACTAAGAACGTCCGGCAATACCCAATCGTGGTTAGACACAACTGCCAAATCAATACTACGTTCTGCACAGAATGAGAGAAATTCGATCGTGTCAGGATAAAGTTCGTAGAGAGAAAGATTTGATTCAGCTTCTGAAATGCTCTTAGCCGCTGAGCGAAGAATCTCTTCGTCAAAATATTTGACCGAATCTAATGCTCCTCTTAACCGCGAAAATGCAATCTCACATCTAAGATTCCTATATGAGATCTCGCTCCTTGACTCATTAAAATGTTCAATCCCTCGTTCAGTTTGCCAAGGCAACCATGTATCAATCAGTGGTGTATTCATCATCGCTTCGGTTAATTCAGTTGGAGAGAGAGCTATCCCAGCCGAAGCTGCAATCTGGCTATACATCTCCAAATGAGGGATTCGCATGAACCCAAGAGTCTTATCAAAGTCAATCAATATTCCTTTAATATTTGAATTCAACATCTAACAAACACCATTCTCATGCTCAGTTTAGGTCACGAGGACACGAAGCAAACTCTCGATATCCTTGAGATCTCCGTCATTCAAATCCTGCGACTCGATTTCCATTTGGAGATGCCCAACCTTTGAACTTCTCGGCAAATCCTTAGATAATTGTCGACCTGAAAAAGGCGCTTGAGGATCTGACTCGAGTACGGTCTTACCTTCACCGTAGGTGATTGCCGTTAACTTCGCTGCATATGCCATCAAACGTATCCTAATCAGCAAAAAATATGTTGTCAGTCTTTCAGGTATCATCCCATAACGATCGCGGATTTCTCGTTCAAGTTCATCTAATGTGACTAGCGATGTGACCATAGAAATTCTCATGTAAAGACTCAGTCTCTCGTCAATATCAGGGATGAATGAGTCTGGGATATCTCCGCTGGTCGGAAGGTTAATCTTAATCGCACGCAAAGCCTCTTGCCTCTGCCGAATTTCTCGCAGTTCTAACTTCCCGCCTTCAAGATCGGCCTTGAGTCGTTCAACCGCTTCAGCAAGCATATCCATATACAAATCAAGTCCGATCGCAGCTATGTGACCACTCTGTTGGCTACCTAATAAGTTCCCTGCACCTCTAATTTCCAGATCTCGCTGAGCAACGCGCAGCCCGGACCCTAGCTCAGATGACTCAAAAATTGCGGTGAGCCTTTGCTGCTGGATATCCGTCATTACCCCGTGATGAAATAAATATGCATACGCTTGTTGATCTGAGCGTCCAACTCGTCCTCGAAGCTGGTAAAGCTGAGAGAGTCCAAGACTCTGAGCGCGATCGATGAGAATTGTATTAACGTTAGGAATATCTAAACCAGACTCGATAATCGTCGTACTAATTAACACATCAGCGTTCAAATCAATAAATTCTTTCATCACCGACTCGAGATGCCATTTCGGCATTTGTCCATGCCCGACCAGAATCCGCGCCTCTGGCACAAGATTACGAATTTCGTCAGCGAAAGTGTCGATGGTCTTGACTCGATTATGAACCAAATAAACTTGACCTCCGCGAGCAAGTTCTCGCCGAATAGCTGTTTGTAAAATCTCGGTGTCCCAACCGAGTACATATGTCTGTATCGACTGCCTACCTAATGGAGCTGACTCTACTCTAGACATATCTCTAATCCCGGCCAGTGCCATATGGAGGGTTCGTGGAATCGGAGTTGCAGACAGTGTCAAAACGTCAACTTCAAAACGAATCTCCTTCAATCTGTCTTTATGTGTAACTCCAAATCGCTGTTCTTCGTCAATAATCGCCAACCCAAGATTGCTGAAATCCACGCCACGCACCCGCACGGGTTTCTCTGAATTCAACACAGAAACATTAGAATCTTGCTTGCCTTCTTTTTCATTGATTTCATTGGCGACATGTGGGTCAACCACCAGCGAGCTATGCTCCAATATTCGGTGCGTGCCAATCAAAATATCGATCTCACCTGCTTTTACCTTTGAAGCAATTTGCCCAGCTTCTTTAGCCGTCCGGAAGCCAGACAACATTTCGATATGCACCGGGAATCCAGCCATTCTCTCTTTAAATGAATTAAAATGTTGTTGAGCTAGTACGGTAGTCGGGCACAAAAGAACAACTTGGAACCCATCCATTACCGCCTTGAAGGCCGCTCGAATTGCGATCTCCGTTTTGCCAAACCCAACGTCACCACAAATTAAACGATCCATGGGTTTAGGTGTTTCCATATCGTTTTTTACCGCGGCTATCGCCTCAAGCTGATCAACTGTTTCAACATAAGGGAATGCACCCTCCAGTTCCTGCTGCCACTCGCCGTCGGGTGAAAATGCATGACCTGGCTTTACTGATCGCGCTGCATAAAGACTTAAATACTGTCCCGCAACAACCTCAACTGCGTTCCTCGCCCGTACTCTAGTTTTATTCCACTCGCCAGTTCCTAAATGAGTAAGGCGTGGTGCTCGGGCTGTCGGGCCAACATATTTCGAGAGTCGTAACGGACGATCTATTGGTAAAAATAACTTACCATCATCGGCAAATCGCATCTCTAAATAATCACGTTCGACTCGATCTACCGTGCGCTTAATTATTCCTATAAATCGTGCCACGCCAAACTCAGCGATCACAACATATTCACCTGGTGAAATTCCATCCAGAGAGTAGTGTGCTGCATCCGTTTGCTTAACCGCAGGAATAGCACCGTGCCTAATCCCTAGAATTTCCCTATCGGTCTGAAACATCAATTCCCCGTCACCTAGTTGTTTGGACCAGCCCTCTGACGCAGATCCTTGGATAAGGCGGGCTTCGGAAATCTCAAGCTTATCTTGCAATACAGATTCAACTTCCAAAGAGATATTTTCTAGCTCTAACTCCTCCTTCAATCGCTGAGCTTGAGTAGTCATTGAAACAACTCTATCTCCTCGCACCAGACGTCTATTAATGTTCTTAGCTACGGCAGGAAGTCGTCCATTGAATGGCTCCAACGACTGAAAATCAAGATGTAATTGGTTCCTATCTGAACCGCTCAACCAAGGGTCGAACTCAACTCTATTTGGATAATTCCAAATAGCTGCCAATAAAGATTCGGATGTGACATGGGGTAGTGGAATTTGATTAGTTAATTCCCCGGAGACGGTCAGCGTATTCCTACGCTGACTAGCATTTTCATCCAGTGCAATAAGCTGAGTCTGTAAGTCATCACGAAGCTCCGCGAAGATTATTGTGGACGAATCAAGGTGATCCAATAGCGTTGAACTCAAAATCAATGGTCCATATCGGGCCGGACTAGAGAGAATTCCTGATCGCAAAAGAGCTTGGTCTTCTTGCGTTCTGAGATCTTCTACACCTGAAATTTTATCCGCGATCGCCCGCATTGCCGCTGGTGAGGAGAACCACTCAGAGCTCGGCGGAAGATAGACCTCCTGCATCTCCTCTTTAGACCTCTGATCCGTCAATGAGAATTCTCTAATCGAATCTATTGAATCACCAAAAAATTCGATACGGGTCGGATTAATTGCAGTCGGCGTGTAAACATCTACGATACCTCCCCTTCGCGAGTAGTCTCCGGGTTTTTCAACCAGAGAGTTGAGTTGATAACCTGAAGAAGAGAGGCTGGTAAGTAGGTTCGATAGGTCAACTTGGTCACCACACCTCAAAAGCCCCGGGCCCCTGAGTAAATCCTGTGAGCTAAGAGTTCGTTCGGCGAGAGCTGCAATACTAGTGACTACTATCTTTGGATGATCGGTATCGGCAAGAGAAATAAGCGTAGAAATCCGCTCAATTGAAGCACGCGTCGTCACTCCTTCCCGAGAATATGGAATCTGATTACGAGCTGGAAATCTTAAGACGCTACTTGGTGCAGTCCATAAGCTCAGCTCTGCCGCAAATTGCTGGGCATCTCGTTCCGTTGGTGTAATCCATACAGCTGAGGATTGCAGGATTCGACCTAATACTGAAATGATGGCGGGCTTAGCAGACTTTAGAACATTGAGTCGCACAGCTTGATGCCCTCTAAGGTATTCAGCTACTGATTGGATGTCGGGGGCGGCGGCTATATGAGTGACTAAAGGCTCGAGCACAGCAAGCTCGAGCGAATGACTTATTTGAGATGAATCAGTAGATTTCATTTTTACCTAATAAGAAATTGCGCTACTACGTGTTTTTAACTATCAAATATCGCTATGTGCCTGAATTTAAAAAATTCATTGCTGATTCGTTGCTATCGGTAATAGAGATTTTCACCGCAGATACTATCTGTGACATTACAACAGAAAGCTGTTCTAAATCAGATGCATGAGGTCGTGACAATACCCAGTTAGCAATTTCATCTGACCCATAAACAGGTTGACTATTTTCACCGATTGGTCGACCAACACCCACGCGGATGCGTGGCACATGTTGAGTTCCTAGAACATTTATGATGGACTTGAGACCACGGTTACCACCATTGCCACCAGTCAATCGCATCCGCACCTCACCAGCCCGAAGATCAATATCATCACAAATCACGACTACTTCTGAGGCCTTAATACCCTGCTTCTTAATCTTCTTACCTAGTCCAATCCCTGTTTCGTTGTAGAAACTGGTTGGGTAGGCTAGCAATATCTTGGCGCCATTGATATCTATTTCTCTAAAAGCAGACTCTGACGATTTCTTGCGATCCGTGGCTAAACCATAAGCGATCGCTAATTCATCTAGACAACTGACTCCTATATTGTGACGCGTACCAACGTATTTAGTTCCGGGGTTGCCAAGTCCACAGATTAATCGAGGACGTGCTTCACCAACGGCATTTATATCATCGTGAGCTTGAGCTGGCTGAGGTGCCATAATTTTCTTTCGAAAATTAGCAAACTGATTGCGAAAGGGAGTCACTACGTCATCCTTATTATTACTGCATCCATCGTCGTCATATAAAGATCCTGCCTCCCTAGCCAAAGTTGTGCAACCCAGTAAGCGCGGTAAGATGTTGTCTATGAACTTGAACACGCTGGATTCGTGGCAAAACAAAAAGATTACTGTGCTAGCCGGTGGTGTCGGAGCTGCTCGTTTCTTATACGGTCTTCAAAGTATACATCCGCCTGATCTAATCACCGCAATATGTAATGTCGGTGACGATCTGTCATGGAACGGTCTGCATATCTGTCCAGATATAGATACTTTGATTTATACGCTAGCTGAGGTTGAAGGCGATTTTGGATGGGGGATTCAAAATGACTCGCAACACACTCTTGACGAACTTGAAACACTCGGTGAAGAAAGGTGGTTTCAGATTGGTAATAAAGATCTAGCCACACATTTGATTCGTAATCGTATTTTACAAACGGGAGGCACCCTCGCTGAAGCTACACAGGTGCTTACTGAAGCAAGAAATCTCAAGACCCGAATCATTCCTGCAACTAATGACCCGCACCCTACTTTTGTCATCACCGATGAAGAACGACTGTCGTTCCAACAATATTTCGTTGAACGCCGCGGGGAACCACGAGTTTCCAATTTTGAATTTCCCAACATCACACAAGTAAGCCCGGCACCCGGAGTGATAGATGCGATCAAAAACGCCGACTATTTGTTCTTTGCACCCAGCAATCCATTTGTTTCAATCGATCCGATTATTCAAATTCCTACCGTGCGTGATTCAATTCTTGAAAGCCAAGCACTGCGAGTGGGAATTTCTCCTATAGTGGGAGGTAAAGCGATTAAGGGTCCAGCCGCTGCAATGCTTGAGTCTCTCGGGCATGAAGTCTCAGCTTATGGTGTCGCACGAATATACGAAGACCTAATTGATTTGTTTATATATGATGAAATTGACAGCCAATTAGCTAGCAAAATGGATTCTCTTTCAATCAAGACACGTTATTGCGACACAATGATGGTTAATAGAAAGGCTCGTATAACAGTGGCTTCACATATAAAAGAATTAATAACTAATCACAAGAACGAGAACACATGAACAATACTAAAAAGTACGACACTGCGGTCGTCGTTGCTGTTCAATCAACAGCCAACGCCAAGTCTCGGTTGAGCTCAGGACTGAGTGTTTTCCACCGAAGAAACTTAGTCACGGCAATGCTTGAAGATCTCCTAACTACCATCAGAGAGGTTCATGATGGCCCCTTAGTGATCGTGACCGAATCATCCGAATATAACGAAATTGGCAAAAGATACGGATCAAATATAGTTTTCGACGATGGTAAAGGCTTTAAAGGAGCAGCAGAGACCGCGATCTCACACATAGCAAATAATGATTTAAGTGATTCAATTCTTATACTGCCCGGAGATTTACCTCAGGCACAAAGTTCCGATTTAAGCATTATTCTTAATACTCTCAGGTCGGCCCAGTCAGATGTCGTCTTGCTATCGGCGTCTGAAGACGGCGGCACGACGGCACTAGGTGTCAAACCTTATACAATGTTCGCCCCTCAGTTCGGTGCAGATTCAGCCAACAAGCATCGAGACGAAGCCAATCGAAATGCAATGGAGCTTGTTGAACTTTCGCTTGAGTCCTTCAGGATCGATGTCGACACAATCGATGATTTGATACGAATAGAAAATACTGTAGGCCAACAGACAAGAAGAGCTTTGTCACAAATAGCATTCGAGAACACCATCTCAACAAGACGATCTTTCAGAGGGATTATTGGACCTCCACTCGCAAAGAGTGATATCGAAGAACTTGTCTCGCTAGCCATGACAGCACCGGCACCGCACCATACTACCCCGTGGCGATTCGTCGTGATCCATTCAGACAAGAGACTTGACCTGGCAGAAAGCATGGGACTTAGGTGGAAAAAAGACCTACAAAAAGATGGCACGCCTAACGACGTAATTGAAAAAGCGCTAGAGAACTCTAAGCAGCGAATCCTGACTGCACCAACTCTACTATTGGGCTGCCTCGTAAAAGATGGATTAAATATATACACAGATACGGCACGTGCAGTAGCAGAATGGGGGTTGGCACAGCACTCGTTCGGATCAGCACTAGAAAACTTGCTGCTTGCGGCGCACAACAGAGACTATGGGGCGTATTGGATATCTGCCCCGCTTTACGCACAAGAAACTGTAATAAATGCTTTAGACTTAGACACTAATTGGCAACCTCAGGCTTTTGTTGCAATAGGTCATAAGACACCCGATTACAGACCGTTCGACCGGCCACCGCCAGACATCACAAATAATCTTATATGGCGCTAACTAATCCATTCTTTAATCGTCGAAATTCGATGATTATTTGCAGTAGTCGCGAGAGTACTCTGTTGATTATTGAAAGCATGTGGACCACCGGGATAAACAGCTAAATCGGATGCATTACCAGCTGCTACCCATCTCGCATGCATAAACAACGAGTCGTCTAGCAGAGGATCGAGAGTTCCTACCGTGAATAAAGCTGGGGGCATATCGTATAGATCTGCATAGAGTGGGGAAATGTCGGGGTCACGCCGATCTTCGTTATTCTGGAGAAACGAATCGTAAAACCAATTCATTATTTTTTCGTCTATCACCAAGCTATTCTTACCTATGCTTGATTGGCTCGGACTTCCTCCTGAAAGCTCGTATGCACCATATACCAAATCAGCTCCTCGCCATTCACTAAACCCATGCCGATCGCGCAAGCGTAACAAAGTCACAGCTGCCAAGTGACCACCGGCAGATCCGCCTCCTATCACTAAATTTGATGTCCCGAACTCAGAAGATGCATGCTCAATTAACCAGAGTGCGGCAGCTTCGCAATCGTCAGGACCTGACGGATAAGGATGTTCTGGCGCCAATCTATATTCCACCGACACCACCGCTACACAAGATTGTTCCGCAATATCCCAAAGAGCTTGGTCTTGCATTTTTGAATTACCCAGCACCCAACCACCACCGTGAATCCAAAGCAAAACCCCATTGATGACATCAGGCCTAAAAATGCGCAAACCCACGGGGCCTGAGTCACCTAGACCCGGGCACACTGCCTCAACTGCAATATCCGTTAGGTATACTGGCATTCCCGCGCGGCCAAGACCTGACTCTCGGCGACGGCGAGTCTCCGCTGCCCCAATCTCATATACACGTGGTTCATTGGCTAATTCCATCGCGAGTTTCTCGTTCAACTGCTGCTGCTCAGTTGTAATACTTGACTCAAGAAATATGTTCGGTTCAAACATTGCAAAACCTCATTTCGTTTAGTGATATGCAGTATAGTAGAGCGCAGCAAGACTGCTAGAACTCCGTTAGGCACTTGATGGCCGAATGAGCGTTAAGGCGGTAAGCTATGATTCAGATTTACACAAACTCATGAACGGGTGAATACCGTATTTTCACTCTGAGAGGAGATATTTATGCAGGCAGTTAATTATGCCCGAGCAACTGACGTGGATGACGCAGTCCGTCTTCTGATAGAAGGCGGAGAAAATGCGCGAGTCTTGGCTGGTGGTACTGACTTAATTGTTCAGGCGCGAGAACGAAAAAGAAATGTTGATTTATTAGTAGATGTAAAGCATGTTGAAGAATTTATGGTGCTGGAGTTTGACACAAATACTGGGCTCAAAGTGGGCGCAGCAACGCCGCTATATCAAGTATATGGAGATAATAATGTCAAGATTCACTATCCTGCCATCGTAGATGCCTCCACAGTTATCGGCGGAAAAGCCATCCAAGGACGAGCAAGTCTAGGGGGAAATCTCGGGAATTCTTCTCCTGCTGGAGACTCGCTTCCCGCCATGATTGTCTTGGGTGGTGTCGCTACGTTAGCCGGACCCAATGGAAGACGAGAGGTGCCAGTTGGCGAATTCTTCACTGGACCAGGCCGAAATGTCATGGAAACTGGGGAATTAATTGTGTATATCAGCTTTCCACCCGTAGGTGCCGGTGAAGGTGCAGCCTGGGAACGATTTATACCTAGAAATGAAATGGATATTGCAGTTGCAAGTGCCGGAGCGTGGGTAAAGATTGAAGGCGGATCCGTCACTGATGCTCGAATAGCATTGGGAGCGGTAGCAGCTACTCCTTTGGTTGCAAACGATGCGGCTGAAGCACTTATCGGGCGGCCTTTAACTGATGAGAGTATTGCAGCGGCTGGCGATGCAGCAAGTGAAATTGCTAGTCCGATCACTGATATGCGTGGCAGCATAAAACAACGCAAACATCTTGCTAAGGTACTTACGGAACGAACAATCCGCATGGCGGCAGACCGCATTAGATAGATTCACTGAAACTTTAAAAATAGACATTTATAGAGAATTGAATTAGGAGATAGTCAAAATGATTCCTGAACCCAAGGTAGTGAACACAATAATAAACGGCGATTCAAAGCAAATTCTGATATCTGAGAGAGATTCATTGCTTGAGGCGCTTCGAGATCGCATCGGTATGACGGGCGCGAAAGAAGGATGCAATAACGGAAATTGCGGTGCCTGTGCTGTCATAATGGATGGAAGACTCGTAAACTCATGCTGTGTGATGGCAGCAGAAATAGAAGGTGCCGAAATCATGACTGTTGAGGGACTTGCTTCGAGAGATGAATTGCATCCATTACAGACTGAATTCCTCGACAATGCAGCCCTACAATGTGGTATATGTACCCCTGGTTTTCTAATGTCTTCGTATGCATTACTTCAGGAAAATCCAAATCCCACAGAAGAAGAAACCCGCTTCTGGCTTGCTGGAAATTTATGTCGATGCACTGGTTATGACAAAATTATCGATTCAGTACTGACCGTGGCCAAGGGCTAAACAAAAAATATAGTTAATTGGAGAATTAAGCATTATGGTAGCTACAGAAAAGCCTCAATATAAAGTCATTGGCACCCGGCCTCGCCGACCAGATGGTGTCGATAAGGTAACTGGGCGCGCACAATACGGTGCGGACATCAAACTAGAGGGGCTGCTCTACGGAGCTGTTCTCCGAAGTCCACATGCACATGCTCTGATTAAAAGTATTGATACATCCAAAGCGGAAGCCCTAAACGGTGTGCACGCGGTAATTACAAATGCGGATCTCGTCGGTTCTGGTCAAACGTTCCAACCGACGACGGCCGAAGCAATCGAATCAGGTACATATTGGCAAGCACTCGAACCGGGTAAAGCAAGCCCACGATGGGCGGCGGAAAACATTCTTGCTGGGCCCAAAGTTCTCTACCACGGCCATGCCATTGCAGCTGTGGCAGCCGATGACGTCCATATTGCTCAAGACGCTTTGGAACTAATTGATGTTGAATATGAAATACTACCGCACGTAGTAGATGTTCAAGATGCGATGCTCGATGGTGCTCCTATCTTACACCCGCAATTACGAACAGGAGTTCGAGCCGCTGGAGTTGACACGCGATCCGACATTGAAACTAATCTTGCCAGTCACATGCGTTTAGAAAGCGGTGATATCGAAAAAGGGTTTGCTGCTGCTGACTTAACGATCGAACGTGAGTTCACTAGTTCCCAGTTTCACCAAGGATATCTAGAACCTCAGAATGCCACGGCCTTCTGGAGCCATGATGGCCGAGTGAATATCTGGACTTCAACACAAGGATCTTTCATGGCAAGAGATGCTACTGCTGACGTACTTGGCGTACCTGTGGCTTCAGTTAAGGTCACTCCGATGGAGATTGGTGGTGGATTCGGTGGAAAAATACCGATCTATCTTGAACCAATGGCCGCTGTGTTGTCTAAGAAAAGCTCGCGTCCGGTGAAAATGTGGATGGACCGGGAAGCTGTGTTTCAGGCAACTGGGCCAACTGCCTCTTCCTACAGCAAAGTAAAAATTGGTGTAACGAATGACGGCAAAATTACCGCCGCTGAATGCCTCTTCGCCATGGGTGCTGGTGGATTCCCAGGCTCCCCAGTGGGAGCTGGAGTTCAGTGCGCATTAGCACCTTATAAAATTGACAATCAAGTGATTGATGGACTTGATGTCGTATTAAATACTCCGAAAACTGCTGCATACAGGGCCCCAGGTGCGCCTGCTACCGAGTATGCTGTGGAATCTGTCATGGATGAAATAGCAGAGCAATTAGACATGGATCCAATTGACCTCAGACTAGTAAACGTAGCTGAAGAAGGTGTGAGGAATTCTTCAGGTACCCCTTGGCCAAAGATAGGCGCTAAAGAAGTACTCGAAGCTATGAAAAGTCACCCCCATTATCTCTCCGAGATTCAAGGAGAAGATGTCGGTCGAGGCATCGCGATCGGATTCTGGTTTAATGGTGGGATGGAATCATCTTCATCTGCCCGAGTCAATAAAGACGGATCAATCGCACTAATTCTCGGCTCGGTCGACATCGGAGGAAGCCGAGCTTCAATTTCGATGCAGCTAGCTGAAACACTTGGTGTAACTTATGAACAGATTGCACCCCAAGTTACTGATACTGACTCTGTGGGATATACCGCGGTCACTGGTGGTTCTAGAACTACCTTCGCTGGTGGATGGGTCGCCTACGAACTTGGTCAAACGATTAAAGCTGAAATGATTAGTCGAGCTGCGAAAATCTGGGACATTAATGCAGACGATATAACCTATACCGATGAGGGAACTGTTGTTGGACCAGACGATGCAGAGGGAAATAAACGAGTATTTTCCTTCAACGAGCTTGCCGGTAAGCTCCAGGCAACTGGCGGCCTGATAGCAGTTTCGGCATCCTCTTCACACACTACTCAAGGAGCGGCTTACGGCGGTCACATTGTTGACTTGAAAGTAGATCGCGATACTGGTAAAACTGAAATCCTCAGATACACTGCCGTGCAAGATGTAGGAACAGCGATACACCCTGACTATGTCGAAGGTCAGATTCAGGGAGGGATTGCTCAAGGGGTTGGAATGGCACTGAACGAGGAGTATTACTACGACGGTGAGGGACACCTTATGAATGGATCGTTCCTTGACTACCGCGTCCCGGTTGCTAACGACCTCCCGATGCTTGATGTAGAGATGGTTGAAGTACCTAACCCAGGCCATCCCTTCGGTGTGAGAGGAGTAGGAGAAGTGCCAATCGTGCCACCTCAGCCTACGATTAGAAATGCTGTCTATGACGCCATTGGTGTGCGTTTTTACCATACACCTATGTCGCCACGACGTGTGCTAGACGAACTGCTCTAGTTACACCGGCATTAATACCAAAATGAGTGCAGATGCTGATAAATCAGTCACTGTATTTTTGCCTGCTCACATGCGTGAGCAGGCAAAAAATACAGCTGAAGTGCATACTGCGCCCGGCAGTCTAATGGATGTAATTATGGAAGTTGCGAATCAATTTCCTGACTTAAAAGAAGATCTCCTAAGGGGAATTCAAGAGCGAGAAATTGCAATCGCGATTGACGAAATGATCACTGAAAATGACCCCACGACTAGAGTCGATCCTGGAGCTGAAATTCGTCTTCTCCCAGCAATCGCTGGAGGCAATAAGTAGGCCTAATTTTTTTTAATCTCGGGTATTACTTCGGCTGCAAACGCATGCAATGCCTCCCAGTCAACCGGCGGTCGAATCGCGATAGAAACACGCTGCGCTCCGGCCTCCTGGAAGTACTTTATCCGCTCGATAGCCTGCTGGGGTCCACCGGAAATAGTCCCTCCTCGCTGTTCTGGTCTTGACCCAAATAATGCGGTGCGGTCCTTTTCGATCCGAACACCGTCAGCTTCTGTAGCACCCATGTGCATGTGTAGGTTGATGGAGCGTTCAATTTCCTCAGGATTGCGTTGTTCGCGGTCACACCACATATCAAGTACACCCGAAAGTCGCTCGAATTCTTCCAGGTGAATATAAGGCACGTTCCAACCTTGGGCATACTTAGCAGCTATGCGGAGAGTACGCTTTTCTCCACGCCCACCGACAACCAGCGGAATCGGATTTTGATGTGGTGGTGGGCGCAATGCCACGTCATCAACTTTGTAATATTCACCCGAAAAAGTTGTTCGTTCTTCAGTAAACATTCCCTGGATAATCTTAATTCCCTCTTCAAGCCGATCTAATCTTTCTTTCACAGAGGGAAATTCATAGCCGAACGCCTCATGCTCCTGAGCGTGCCAGCCGGCACCTAAACCTAGTTCGATACGTCCATGACTAAGATGATCAATCGTAGCAATTGACTTTGCAAGAAGAGCCGGGTTTCGATAGTTCATACAAAACACATGCGTGCCCAAACGCACATTCTCGGTCTCTACAGCCATCGCTCCAAGCAGGGCGACTGCCTCGTATGTATCGCTCATCCCATCTATCGGAGGAGCTTCGTAAAAATGATCCCAACACGACAAGAAATCAAATCGGTTCTCGTCAGCGAATTTCCATAGTTTTCTCAAGTCGTCCGCTGAAATATCTTGTTGCCCGGCATGAAGGCCAATTTTTAGCATGTAAACCTCTTTTCAAACCAATGAATCTTTCAGGAGACGGCCAATTCAGACATCATTTGTGCAACTTCCTCATGGGTGTATCCAAGTAGTTCGGTCAATACTGCCATTGTATCTTCGCCCAGCAATGGCGCACCTCGATCCATCCTCCAACGCGCGCCAGAAAATGACACAGGATATCCCTCATACTTGTGCACGCCAATTTCCGCGTGTGGTGCCTCACGATAAAATTCTCTCTCAGCCAACTGCTCATCGCGCACCATTTTATCGTCAGTTCGTTGACATACCCCAGCCGGAACACCTTGCTCCTGCAACGCATACATTAGTTCAAAGCAATCCCTGGTTCGCGTGTATTTCTCAATAAGTGATTCAAGATCCTCTTCGTATTCGACCCGGAGATCATTATCAACAAAACGTTGATCATTCAATAATTCAGGAGCGTCAAGAACGTTGCACAGCGCTTCCCAGTGGTCCTGTTCATCTACAGTAATCGCAATCCAACGATCATCATTATGCTCTGGTTGAGACGTCGGTGCTCGCTCGTCAGCTGCACATCTAAACACTCCATGTGGAGCAATGGCTGGCCATTTCGAGCGATTCCCTACCCTCACATACTCACGGCCATTCACCTGATAATCAAGAACCGGCACGCCCGTGAGTACCATGCCAGTTTCAATTTGGGACATGTCGACGAACTGCGCCTCACCAGTCTGTTTCCTGTGCCAAAGCGCCATCAGCATCGCGATCGCACCGTAAAACCCAGCAGTATGGTCTAAATACGAATATCCCCAGCCAGCAGGGGGCATATCTGGTAAGCCTGACATATACGTGTTGCCGGATACAGCTTGAGCTGTAGGGCCCCAAGTCACGTAAGAGGCGTCTCGGCCCACGTGACCATACCCTGAACAGGAGACATAAATAATATTGGGATTAAGTTCCTGCAGTCGCTCCCAAGAAAATCCCATCCGTGCAAAAGCACCAGCGCTGAAATTCTCAATCACAATGTCTGAATTCTGAATTAGTTTTTCTACAGCCGCTCGCCCATCCGGATGATTCAAATTTGCCTGAATCCCTCTTTTATTTCTGTTAAAGTCACTATGGAATCCACTTCCGTTATAAGTAGGTCGCTCAGGATTAACCTGTAGTCCGAGTCGAATAGAATCCAAGTGTGACTCATTTTCAACCTTGACAACGTCAGCACCTAAGTCCGCCATAATACGAGTCGCCTGAGGCCCAGCAATAATCCAACTAAAGTCGCACACCCGCACGCCATCAAGTGGTAGTGGCAAAGAATTATCATCCATAATGTCCTCCTCCTGCAGGGTATCATTTTGATTTATGTAAAGGTACCTACCTCAACGTCTGCGAATTACTCCTTCGCCAAAGTCCCGAATTAAATCTTTGGCGGATTCACGATCCACCGCTGAGAGCGCCACATTATTCACTCCAATCGATTCCAATTGATCAAGTCGGTCATTCACTTGTGCTGGAGTTCCCGTAAGAGTTCGTGCGACCATTTCTGATGACACAAAACGTTCTTCACCAGGCTTCAAGTACACAAAATGTCCTTCGTGTACGTCTAAATAGCGCCTATCTTCTGGTGTCGGATTGCTACGTTTAGCACCATACTCCTTAATATACTGGTTATACTCACCAGCCAAATCAGGATTATCCATCCCAAGATTCGATCCAGGCCCATACGACTTTTCCCACATCGCATGTACACCGGGGGTCAAAGTCGGGCCAATATTTCTAATTACTCGCTCGCTCGACAAAGATTCACCTTCACGCAATACACAAGCCGAAGTCAAAGCAACTACATATGGCCTAAAACCTTGTCCACCAGCGTGATCAAACGTGTTCCCCGCAGCCTCAGCCGCTTCCGCCACTTTCGGGAGGCCGCGCGGGACTCCAGCGCCACCACCGGTAGTAATCCAACCGTCAGAAATCTCTCCAACAATTCGCTGGCCGCGCGGTCCGTTAGCCGCCAACATAACATCTATCGGATCTTCTATATTGAAAAAATCACTCTGGCCAGAATTGGACTTCGAATGAATCAATCGAATCCATCTTTCGTGTTCGCCTTCACGAAATAACACATCCTCACCTGCTAAAAGTCCTTTCACCTGAGAACAGTATTCCGCAAATTCATTCATTTTGAGTGCTGGAAGTCCCATCGTATTTCGCCCCGTATAACCAGTACCTAGACCAACAATCACCCTACCAGGTGCAAGTTTATTAATTGAAGCCGCGGCAGCAGCTGTCACCGGAGATAATCTATTACTAGGTATGGCCACAAGGGTCCCTAGCTTTATTCGCGACGTATTATGAGCTGCCAGAGCCATCGTGGCCCAAACGTCTGAATAAATGAGTTGAGAGTCATAAAACCAAGCGTGTGTAAATCCAGCCTCCTCCGCGGCTACAACCTCTTTCCAGCTATCTATATAAGAAGGAATCCCAATTCCATAGTCCATTGTCACTCTCCTAAGAAATGCGTCCGAATTAACGAAACGAAATCAAGCAGCATACGATTTTTCGTGCTATTAATCGAATCATAGCGTAGTACGTAATTTTATCGAGCTGTAAATATTCACAACAATTGATATAAAGCAAAAATGGAGATTGATCATGCTAAGTGGATTTGAAAATCTATCGAGATTTCAATCGGTGCCTCCAGAGAATACAGGCCTCACCGGAAAATTATTGCTGGCAAGTCCGTTTATGACCGACTCTATGTTCGCCGGAAGTGTCATTCTCATCTCCGCACACTCTAAAGATGCTGGAGCAATTGGCTTCATAATCAATCAACCTACGAGCGATATTTTCCCTGATAACGATAAAAGATGGCTTTCAAATGCTTCAGTTCCATCCCAAATTTTCAAAGGTGGTCCTGTGGAGCATGACGTAGTCATCGGACTTGGTCATACAACTCATGAATTAACCAACAGTCCAGGATCATATCAATTAGAACATAATTTAGTCGTTCTCGATTTGGAGACGGCATCAACAACTGATACAAAAAGAATGGAGCATCTCAGGTTATTTAAAGGCTATTCAGGCTGGACGCCCGGCCAATTAGAAGCTGAAATACAGGCTGAGGGATGGCTGATAACTAAATCAAGCACAATGGATCCCTTCACGCTACGACCTGAAAACCTCTATGAGAAAGTGATTCGTAGACAACTGGGTGGCCTAACTGAATACTATCCAACCGAGGCATTATCTCTAAACTGAAAATCACTCGCTGCCTAATGTAAAAAAAACAGCTATGATTCTTAAAAATTAGGGAGTTTTAAATGGGTGAAATGATTACATACCCTGCAAATGGCAACAGCGGGACAGGATATCTGGCTCGGCCTTCAGGAAACGGGAATGGCAAGGCAGTGATAGTCATTCAAGAATGGAATGGGTTAAATGACCATATCAAGGATATCGCAGACCGATTCGCAAATGAAGGATATATCGCATTAGCACCAGATCACTATCACGGAATCATCGCTGATGAGCCTGACGAGGCCGGTAAACTTTTTATGGCATTAAACATTGCTGAAACAGAAAAGGAGCTTCGGGGCGGCATAAACATGTTGTTCGAGGAAACTGGTTCGCCGGTTGGGGTGACCGGGTTCTGTATGGGCGGTGCGCTAGCTTTGTTTGCTGCGTGTCAGAATTCAGATAAGGTAGGGGCTTGCGTGGACTTCTACGGGATACATCCTAACGTCGAATACAACTGGGACAACCTTGTTGCACCTGTGCTAGGTATCTGGGCGGAACATGACGACATGGTGAACCCTCAGTTGAATGGATTTGCTCAATCATTATCCGACCGACAGCATAATTTTCACTTCATTACTTATCCGAATACATCACACGGTTTTTTTAATGACACAAACACTTCGGGACACGACACAAATGCGGCTTCTGACGCCTGGCGGCTCACACTCAATTGGTTTGGAGATCATCTATAGAATTCAGGCTGGATTATTCCCCATCATTTGTCCGAGATCAAAACTCCTGCAATACTTAGTGATGCAAGACGAGCAGTGAAATGGAGCAACATGAATCCGGATTCCAGACGAGCGCTCTATTTCTTAGTTATTGCTGCTTTAGTGGCGGCAATAGGACCCTTTACCCGGTTTATCGCACCGGAAATAGGCCTTGACCTAGGAACGATTACCGAATCGGCACTATATGGTCTAGCAATACTGGGTGCCGCCTTCCTTTTGTCATGGACAACTGAAGCCGCGGAAGTTGATATTTCTCAAGGTCTTGCCGTTGCCGTTCTAGCATTCATAGCCGTACTGCCCGAATATGCTGTAGATGCCTCAATCACTTGGCGAGCTGCGAAAGATCCTGAAATAATATCTCTAGCAGTCGCAAATATGACCGGTGCAAATAGAATACTTATAGGTCTCGCTTGGCCGTTGATTTTCTTCATCTTCTGGCGTTCAGTACGAAATAAAAGAAGCGCCACTGAGTCAAAAACCACAGATGAGTCGACTGTGAAACCAATTTTAAAAATGCCGCGGTCTGTGTCAGTCGAGCTCATTTTGCTCCTTGCAGCGGTTCTTTACTCTTTTATCTTGCCACTAAAGGGAGGTATTACAGTTATCGATACAGCCATTTTGTTTAGTATTTTCGGGGGATATCTTTATCTCATTGGCCGTCAAGCATCTGAGTCACCGGATCTCATGGGCCCTGCTCTCCTGATAGGTACATTGCCAACCAACAAGAGGCGACTGTCTCTCGTACTTCTATTCCTATTCTCTGCTGGGATAGTATTCACTGCTGCTGACCCTTTTGCTCAAGGCCTAGAGCATACGGGTGAAGAATTAGGTATCGATAAATTCCTGCTTTTGCAATTCGTAGCACCATTAGCCTCGGAATCACCAGAATTCTTGGTCTGTGGAATACTAGCCTTCCGTGGTCACGCGTCGTTAGCTATGGCCGCGCTCATCTCATCAAAATTGAATCAGTGGACGCTGTTGCTTGGAGGCCTACCACTGGTTTTCAGTGCATCAAGTGGTGAAATCGCAACATTACCACTGCAAGACCGACAACAGCTGGAAGTTTTTTTAACTGCTGCTCAGGGCTTATTTGCGGTAGCACTCTTCATGAATCTTAGGCTTGATATGAAAGCATCTGTGTCATTAGTGCTTTTATTTATGATTCAAGCGGTACTACCATACGATGAAATCAGACTCGCAATCGGCATACTTTATATCGTGTTGACGTTCTTATTAATCTACAGTCGAAGAAATGGCATTAAATCACGGTTTAAAGATTTCTGGCAAGAGTGCAAAACGCCGAACTCACTAACCGAATCTCAATAGTGACCCAACCTACCCCGTTAACTAAGTGACACACTAGAGAAAATTTGAGGTATAAAAGTGACTGAGCAAAGTCAATCTGAAGATCTTGATTTCCTGCGTGGCTACTGGGAAACGACATTATGGAAGCCACAAGTTGTAGCCGATAACGTACTCACAGGCATCTACCTCGCAGATGCCTCATACAGAGCGGCACTTGCTACCTTAATGCTTCAAGAATGTGCTGAAGCAGCCAGACGCTTAGCTGCAATATTTTTGTCGTTACGGAACTCTCCAGAAAACATCTCAGCCCTTCTTAAACAAAACTTACCGACCGCAAACGACTGGGAACAGATGATAAATATTGTCGAAGAGCAGTCATCACCTGACGAATTACTACAAATACTTGGACTCGAAGATGGACCGTTAAAAACGGCTGAAGAATTCCTAAATACGAGAGCTTTATTGAGGTATGGAGTTCCTATTTCACTTTATGAACGAGGACCTCCGACTGTAATAAACAATAAAACTGGGACTAACGAATCGGTGTTAGAACTCTACAATTCTGATTTGTCTGGCAAACCTGTAACTGCAACCATTCCCTTGGAAGAAGAACAAGTCGTTGCACTTGGAGATGCAACCGGTGATTTTGTCACATGGGCACGAGACTTCTTAGGTACGTATATCGATCGTAAAGAAGCCCAAATCTCCTTCAAGTCAAATCTTTAGACTTGAAATTGTAATCCCAGCGGCCACCGACACATTAAGAGAGGAAACAAACTGATCATTACTCGGTATGCTAACCATTAGGTCACACGCTTCACGAGTCAGGCGACGAAGTCCTTTTTCCTCATTTCCCACTAAGATAAGCCATGGTCGATCAGGCTTGAGAGATTGAAGATTTGCCTCTGCGTCCTCAGCAGTGCCCACTATCCACACTCCCAACGATCGAATCTCCGATAGGGCTTTCGAAAGATTTGGCGGTTGGCTGATTTTCAATACTTCTAATCCTCCCGCTGCAACATCATGAGATATCGCGGTTATCGGAGCCGTTCGATCGCGAGTTAAAACAATTCCACGTACACCGAAAAACTGGGCAGTCCTCGCAATGGCACCAATATTTCTAGAATCTTGCACACCATCAAGGCCAAGCCATATATCACCGACTTTAGGGTCAGAAAACATATCAGCAACCGATATTGGCTCTCTAGGCTTAATTTCTGCCTCTCCAACGTACGAGCGGCCCTGAGAGCTCTGCGAATCTACTTTCCCTACCTCAATCGATATTCCCGCCGCCTCAGCCATGCGCAGAACCTCAAGCCATGATCCAGTATGGTCGCCATCACGAGCAATTCGAATCTCATGAAAATCTTCCGGACGAACAGACAAAGCCGCAAGAATCGAGTGAGGATTTCGTAATTTAAGATTTATCGCGCTGCTGTCAGATAATCGATCACTATGGCGGGACTGACCTCTTCGACTATTAGGTCGATTGGTGTTCGAGGATCTCACGATTTAAACGCTCATTCCTGCTCAATGAGCGGTAATTGAAATATTACATGTGCGGAGATCAGTTCCTCAATTTCTTCACCAGGTACCCCAATCTCCTTCAGAATCGACTTGGTATGCTGACCTACTAATGGTGCGGGTTCAGTCGCCTCGCTTTGCATCGCAGAAAAAAACAATGGTGAATTAACTGCTCGAATAGATTTAGTAATTGGGTCAGCGACATCAGCTATCATTTGGCGATCCTGAAAATGAATATGTGAGGCAGCCTCATGAGCTGTCAGCGTTATCCCGTATGGAGCACCGAAGGCATCCATTCGTGCTGCCAAATCTTCACTCGATAAATTAGCCACCCAAGTTCTAATCAAATCATCAGTCGCCTTTGGCGAACTGGGCATTTGCGTATTCGGTTCACCTATTGCGTGGGCAATTCTGTCCCAGTTTCTTTCATTCCCTATGTTGATCGAAATCATCTTACCGTCACGTGATTTATAAAGTGGATGTCGAAATGGCTTGAATTCATCCTTACTCCCACCGTTCAAAATTGGTTCCATTACCGAATTCAGCATTTGAAACTGAGAATCCATCAAACTCACATCAACAATTTGACCAAAACCAGTTTTTTCTCGGGCATATAGTGCCGCTAGTATCCCTGAAAATGCATTGGAGCCAGTCACTAGATCCGCTACCGTGACTCCTGGGGCAAATACCTCATCAGCAGATGCTGATTGCTGTTGGACCCAGAGCCATCCTGATTCAGCATGTGCGGTGGCACCAAATGCTCGACGGGAAGAATCTTGTCCAAACCCCGAAAGGCCGGCATATATTAGTCGCGGGTTTACAGCAAGACAGGTGTTCGGACCAATCCCCAAACTTTCCATGACGCCAGGCTTAAAGTTTTCCACAACAATGTCAGCTTGCTCCAACAGTCGATTAATGACATCGGCAGAATCGGGATCTTTGAGATTTATTGATAAGGATCGCTTGCCAAGATTATTTGAAATACCACCAGCTGACCGAAGTCTAGCAGCATCCTCCACACTGATAGAGTCCTTAAACTCACCAAGTCCTTCAGGAAGCGCATCAATTTTGATTACTTGCGCACCCAAATCAGCCAACATTCGGGTGCAATAAGGGCCCGCAACCACGCGCGTGAAATCCACGACGAATAAATCCTCAAACATAGATACTCCAAAACGTGCAGAATAATCGCCTAGAGATATCCCATTTTCTTGGCTTCGCCTGTTAACTCATCACGAAATTGTGGGTGTGCCAATCCGATGATTGCCCTAGTTCTCTCTGGAATGGTTTTTCCCTTAAGTTGAGCTGCACCAAACTCAGAAACCAAATAATTAACTTCCATCCGTGGTGTCGTAACAACGGCTCCTGGCTTTAGAACAGGTACAACGCGAGATAATGTTCCGCTTTTCGCGGTCGAATAAAAGGCCACAATTGATTTTCCTCCCGGAGAGTCAAAGGCACCTCTGGCAAAGTCATGCTGTCCACCAGTACCACTGTATTGCAGAGTTCCAATAGACTCAGAACAACATTGACCAGAAAAATCGACCTCAATCGTAGAGTTTACCGAAACCAATGAATTATTCTTCGCGATATTTGATGGCAAATTCGTGTACGAGACTGGTCGGGCTTCTACCACTGGATTATCATCCAAAAAGTCATACATCCGTCGACTGCCGGCGGCAAAAGCCCATAGAGCTTTGCCAGGATGAAATGATTTATTTGATCCATTGGCAACCCCATCTTGAATCAAATCCACCATGCTGTCTGTAAACATCTCAGTATGAATACCCAAATTTTTATGATTATTTAGAGATTGTGCTACAGCATTTGGAACACCGCCAATACCTAGCTGAATAGTTGCTCCATCTGGCACCATTTCTGCAATAATGGCACCCATAGCATCATCTTCGTCTCTTCGTGCCGGTGTGGGAAGCTCGGGGATAGGTGCTAATTCCTCAACGATTGAATCGACTTCTGACACATGAATAAACGAATCACCGTGGACTCGAGGCATATTCTCATTCACTTGAACAATTGTCTTTCCTGCCACGCGCGCTGCTGTGCTTGTGTAATCAACTGAGACTCCAAAGGACATATACCCGTTTTCATCCATCGGGGACACGCTAGTGATACAGACATCATTCTGAATAAATTCAGACACCAATCTTGGAACCTGGTGAAAATAATTGGGAATAAAATCAGCAACGCCCGATGCAATCATGTCTCTATCGCCAGCCGACGCATACAACGAATGCCAATGAACGACGTCGCGCACCTCTTCCGCCAGCAAGTATTCACGTGTGGCGGCTAACGGAAGCAAAGAATACATAT
>MDSW01157066.1_pt1 | contig 26205 bp, 22 predicted proteins | sample 811171 | NCBI WGS metagenome assembly MDSW01 (sample SAMN05326641, study PRJNA326480) | marine metagenome | isolation source: seawater | place: Atlantic Ocean: North West | collected 2012 | reverse complement strand
TGCGCGCAACGCTTGATGAGGTATTAGCGGGTCTAACTGACGGGTCTATCTCGACCGGTTACCCACTTAGCTAATTGTTAGACAGACTTACGGATATGGGGGTGTCACTGTTATTCGCAGTGGCACCCCCGGTTCGCGTACTATGAATAAGAAACTTTTTCGTAGCTGCGTAACGCCTGTTGCCGCCGTGGCTTTGGGCCTAATAATCGGGGCGATTTTGATTGCCTCTCAGGGAAGCTCGCCGATTACTGCGTATCAAGCGATGCTTGTAGGAGGGCTTCGAGACAGTGATGCTCTTCTTAGAACGTTCCAAAAAGCGACGCCTCTCATATTTGGTGGCCTAGCGGTAGCTTTTGCTTTTAAGGCGGGGCTTTTCAATATTGGTGGTCAGGGACAACTTCTAATCGGTGCAGTTTTTGCTGCTGGGGTTGGTTTCGGCCTGGATGGACTGCCCATGGCTATTCATCTTCCCTTGGCTTTGATAGCAGGCGGCCTAGCGGCAGCTATCTGGGGAGGAATTGCTGGTGCTCTAAAAGCGACCTCAGGCGCTCACGAGGTGATCGTTACCATCATGCTAAATTTTGTGGCTGGAAACCTTACTGATTGGTTGTCTTCTAGCCCATGGAAAGATAATTCCGGTGATCGAATTATTGCTCGAACGCCACCCATTGAGCCATCCGCTGAAATTCCTACCTGGGGTGCTCTGCCGGTTGGGTTTCTTCTTGCGATCTTGGTCGCCATAATCTGTTGGTTTGTGCTTGAGCGAACAACTTTCGGGTTCCAAGTGAAAAGTGTTGGTTTCAACAAGGACGCAGCTCGATATTCCGGAATCAGAATTGGAGTTATCACAGCAGCCACAATGGCTATCTCAGGGATGCTTGCAGGTTTTGGTGGAGCTGTAGAAAGTTTAGGAGTTGATGGCCGTTTCGAAGCCGGCGTAAACGTGGGTCTAGGGTTTGAGGGGATTACTATTGCGTTGCTTGCGCGAGCAAATCCAATAGGTGTTATCCCAGCTGGTTTATTAGTCGGTTTAATGCAAGCCGGTGCTTCTCGTATGCAGTTTAAAGCTGATGTGGCACCAGAAATAATAGATGTGATTCAAGCTCTGATTCTTTTTTTCGTCGCAGCTCCAACTATTCTCCGATGGATTCTCCGGTTTCAAAATCAAACTGACGAGGACCTCAAATTAGGTGTTGGATGGGGGAACAAGTGACATCTCGACGCCGAACTTTCCTATGGGTTCTAGTATCAGTTCTAAGTGCTCTTGTATTGGGCTTCTACTCTATAAATAGTGGCCAAACTACCGCTGTGCTTGCCGGAACTGTTCGAGCTGCAACATTGCTCGTACTAGGAGCTATTTGCGGAATGATATGTGAGAGGTCTGGGATTGTAAACATCGGCATTGAGGGCCAGTTCTTATTAGCTGCGTTTTCTGCTTTCACAGTTACTTCGTTAACAGGATCGCTTGCGTTAGGTGTTTTTGCAGGAATAGCAACAGGCCTTGTCCTAGGTTGGTGCCTAGCGGCAATGGCAGTTGGTCTCAAAGTAGATCAGATAATTGCTGGCACAGTGATAAATATCGCAGCGATAGGTTTAACTTCTTTCTTTTATGATCGATCTCGTTCATTAGGAGTAGGTAAATATTCGCCGATCGAGTTGGGTTCTCTTGCTGATATCCCGCTAATCGGACGAGTATTTTTTAGTCGACCCTTGCTCACATACGTAACAATTTGTTTGGTGGTCCTTGTCCACATAGCTATGTTCCGCTCCGTTTGGGGTATGAGAACCAGAGCCATTGGGGAGCATCCCGGAGCAGCCGATACTGTCGGCATAAAAGTGTTACGCCTCCGCTATTTCAATGCGACGTTGGCGGGAGGCTTCGCCGGGTTTGGGGGCGCTTACTTAGCATTGGAGGCTGTGGGAGCTTTCAGTAGGAATATGTCCGGAGGTAGAGGTTTCTTAGCCTTAGCGGTCATGATTTTTGGTCGTCGGACACCTTACGGAGCGTACGCTGCCGCTCTTTTTTTCGGATTTGCCACAGCGCTTCAAAACCAGTTTCAACTAAATAGTACATTCGATATACCGACTCAGTTTGTGGGGATGCTGCCCTATGTCGTCACAATTGTGGTTGTTGCGCTTAGCGGTCTATTTGGTTCAATGCGAGACCCAGCTGCTTTAGGCCAGACCTACGAGAAGAGTTAGAAATGGTAGACGTTCTTATAGGAGCACAAAATGTTACGAAACGATTTCCAGGGGTAGTAGCTACAAACGAAGTATCGATTGAACTTAAACCAGGTCGTATTCTAGCGCTGTTAGGGGAAAATGGAGCGGGTAAAAGCACTCTTGTGAACATGCTATTCGGCATGTGCCGACCTGATGAAGGCAGCGTAGTCATAAAAGATGAGGTTGTTGATCTTCAGGGTCCCAGTGACGCTATTCGACTTGGCATAGGAATGGTTCATCAACATTTTCAGTTGGTCCCGCCGATGAGTGTGGTGGAAAATATTGTTTTGGGAGCGGAACCCAAAAGACGTGGGTTAGTTGATTTACCGGAAGCGAGAAAAAGAGTTTTAGAATTAGTAAAGCGCTTCAGCTTAGATGTTGATCCGGATGCTTTGGTAGAGGAACTCCCTGTTGGAACACAGCAAAGAGTTGAAATATTAAAGGCGTTATACCGTAATGCTGAGGTATTGATTTTAGACGAACCAACGGCTGTGTTGACTCCGCAAGAAACTGACCACCTACTTCAAGTATTGAGAGATCTAACCGCACGGGGTGTCGGCATAGTTTTTATAACGCATAAATTACGAGAAGTGTTAGCAATTGCAGATGACATTGTTGTTCTTCGTAATGGCGAAGTTGTGGGTAGAACAACGCCTTCAGGTACTTCAGAAACAGCGCTAGCAGAAATGATGGTTGGACGAAGCGTGTTGCTTCGGGTTGACAAAACTATTTCTCAACCGGGAGAAGTAGTTCTTGAAGTTCGAAATTTGGAAGTTGATGACGATCGATCTCAAAGAGCGGTCAATAATCTTTCGCTAAAAGTTCGAGAGGGAGAAATTTTAGGAATCGCGGGTGTAGAAGGTAATGGCCAACGCGAGCTAGTTGAAGCTGTTACGGGTTTGCGTCCTTCTGAGGCGGGTGAAATATTAATTAGCACTCAGGCTGTTATGAACACAACTCCTCGAAAAATTGCAAGCTTAGGCGTAGGCCACATCCCCGAAGATAGAGAAAAACATGGAGTAATCGGAATCTACTCGGTTGAACAAAATGCGATGATTAATCGCTATCATCGGAAACCCTTTTCTTTCCGCGGCTTGCTTCAAAGAAGTGCAATCACTAGCCATGCGAAAGAAGTAGTAGACGAATTTGATGTGCGGACTCCACGTCTAGACACTGCGGTAGCAACATTGAGTGGGGGAAATAAACAAAAATTAATTGTCGGCCGCGAATTTAGTGGAGAAATTAAGTTTCTGATCGCTGCCCAACCAACTCGTGGAATAGATATTGGTGCGATTGAGTTCATTCATAAAAGCATTATCAGAAAACGGGATGAAGGCGCAGCGGTTCTTCTAGTGTCGGCTGAGCTCGATGAGATAATAGGTCTGGCTGATCGTATCGCAGTACTTTTCGAAGGTAAAATTGTAGCCACACTTGACGCGGCTGACGCAGACCGAGAGCAGATAGGTCTGTTAATGGCCGGAGTTGGCATGAGCTAACTCATGATACGAGTACAGAATTAGTTGCTGCCAAAAGTATTTTTTCTTTAGTTAGATCCGATGGTATCTAATTAACTATTCAAACTAGGTTCGTGCAGTTTCGACTAACTGAGGCGTAATGACTTTTACCTAACGATCGTTTTTATTCTGAACGCAAACGCGGAATCACTTCGTGAGCGAATCTAGCAAGGGAGTCATTCATAACCGAAGGCGCTAATCCAGGAGGGCCGCCCCAAGTTACTAGATCAGTTATACCATTACTGGTAATGAGTTCTTGTAGCTCAGCTACACAATGGTCGGCATTGCCGACCGTCCATACAAGGGGATTCAACGGGATAGGAGTATCTGCAACGAGACTAGGACGTCTCGATTTTGCTGATTCTGACCTGCTTGCTATTTCTGACTTATGGTCTTTACTGGCTTTTATGAGTCCCACGTAAACATCTCGTCGATACCGCTCTGCGGCAGCTATGGGTTCCCACTCTAGTTCTGGATCATCAGTAACAAATACCCCTCTTATTAAGCCAACTCGATGATTGCTGGTGTCGCCTACCTTTTCCTTCCAGGGATCGATAGTCAATGACTTAGGTCCTTGTGGAAGTAGGTGTGTTCCAAATGTTGCTGCCCTTCTGGCTCCCGCTGGGCTGGTAGCGGCTAGCCAAAGTGGCGGTCCTCCTTCTTGGACTGGATCTGGAGTGACCCGAAGGTTTGAGAATCGATAGCGTTTACCTTCGAAATTAAACGTTTTGCCTCCCCATGCCAGCTTAAGAACCTGCAGGGCTTCTTCGGTCAGTGAAACTCGACGACTTATTGGGATATCAAATCCTTGGAATTCATGCGCCGCATAACCCATGCCCACCCCTAGCTCCATTCGGCCATTAGATATGTTGTCGAGAATTGCGAGGTCCTCAGCTAGACGAATTGGATGTCTAAACGGCAAAAGGCAGATATCGGTCGAAAATCGCATAGTGCTGGTTCTTGATGCCGCCGCTGCTGCAACAGGAACGAAGTTAGGCAAATATCCGTCGTCAATGAAGTGATGCTCGGTGAACCAGCAGAGATCCAACCCCAGTTGCTCAGCGTATTCGATTTGCTCGAAGGTCTCGCTGTATACCTGCGGCATTGATATTTCGCTTCCCGGAGGGCAGCGAAAGTCATGAACGATGCCGAAACGTAACGGTGGAGTCATGACAGCAAGTTAACTGTATCGCCGCGTCATGTGCAGGAAATTCTAGAGGTTGTTAGCAAGTGCCTAATTAACGTTCTGATTAGATGCAGCAGATTCTCCTTTTTGGGAAAAGTTCCTAAAGTATTTCTCGCCCCCTAAAGTAGCTTTGTGTCTAAGCATGCTCAGAACAGTCCTCGATGAAAAATGCAGATGAAGAAGAAAAGTTTTTTACCGTTCCAGTAGATGAGGTGGTACTAACAGATTCTGGATTGACTGTGCTACTCGGGGACACTCACCCCGAAGCAGACGAACTTCTTGCCGCTAATAACGGCGCAGAAATGTCGATTGGTTTTTATCCAGAGCATCGGTGTTTTGTCGCGATTGATGTTGAGGCTGAATCTGGAATGTGGAGCGATTCAAACTTAGAGTTTGGTTTAGTAGTTGAGGAAACGGTGGCGTTTATCTTGATGCGGTCCCAAAACGATTTAGACTTTGAGAAAAAATACGGAAAAATATCAGTCTCATGCCCGATTGCTCATGGAGATGAATCGGAGTTGACTCCTCTAGATGAAGCCTTTGTTAGTCCTATGACGGTGTTCCTGTGTGTAATGAATCTCGATGGGCTTGTGCAGAACTTACGGACGTTGACTACCGATGAAAACTTTACGAAAATGTATGTACAAACAATTCGAAGACTCTCTGAAGGTCACTCCTTAAACGAAGAAGAATTTATCCATAGCATTTCAACTGCTTATACTACATATCCCAAAGACGATGACCTTTGGGATAACGCGTCAGCCGTGTGTGGGGCTGAGGATATTTAAGCGTTGAACCGGTAAAGCCGAATTTGATTACTGTGACTTGATCGAGGATTTGACCCGTTAGCTAAATCACGCGATCGCTTCCCCCATCAACCGCTATTTGTGCACCGGTCATTTTTGAAAAAGTGGAGCCAGTAAGAGCTGTTACCAAGGCACCTATATCTGCACTCGTAATTTCTCTTCCCAAGAGATTCCTGGTTCGATATTCGTCAGATGTCAAACCATAATTGGCTGCCCGTTCTTGGATCAGTTGATCATTCCACAAACCCGTATCAAAAACTCCATCTGGGTGGATTGTGTTTACAATGATGCCGTCATTGGCCCATTCAAGAGCAGCGACGCGCCCTAGCTGAGTTACCGCTGCTTTAGAAGCTGAATAGGCCCCAGCGTTTTTTCCTGGAGCAATAACATTCTTAGAGCCAATAAGAACGACGCGGCCACCGTTATAAGAAAGTTTCAGAAAAGGGTGACAGGCCCTCAGTAAGTTAAGGACTCCATCAAGGTTGATGTTGATTGTGTTATTCCATTCATCATCATTAATTGATGCTATCGAGGCTGATTCGCCGAATATTCCCGCGGCATTTACCAATATGTCGATGCCACCAAACCTTTGCACTGCTTTATTGATAGCTCCTTTGATTGACTTTGGGTCGGTGATACTGCCGGTTATGCCTAGCCAGTCGTCACTGCTAAATACAGAGTCAACATCTGAGTTTAAATCAAAGCCGATTACAGCTGCTCCCTGATCCAGCAGGGATTCACAGCAGGCTCGACCGATACCTGATGCCGCCCCTGTTACTAAGGCAACCTCACCTGCCAGGGTTGATCGGGCTCCAGCTTTTTTTAACTTAGCTTGTTCTAGTTCCCAATATTCAACTTCAAATAGATCTGCTTCTTCAAGGGCAACAAAGCCACCTAGCCCCTCAGCTGCAGTGATTACGTCAATAGTGTGGAGGTAAATGTCGGAAGCTATTTGACAATCTGTTGCACGATTACCAGCTGTCAATAAGCCAAGCCCTGAATCTAAGATGACCCTGGGTCCCGGATCAAGTTCATTTACCGACGGGAATCGAGAAGCATTCCGTAAAAAATATTCGTGATAATTTTCTGCAAATTTTTGAACGTCTTGTCCGATCATCGGAAACTGTTTCGTTCTAATAATATGATCTGGAGTGGCGGGCCCTTGCCCAGCGATTTTATGCAGATCAGTTCGCTGGGCGAAAGTATCAGAGGCTTCGTTATCAGTGCGCGCTAGGAGCAGAGCCTTACCAGCAGCAACAGAAATTTTTGACCTTAGCTCAGCATGAGCTTGGGTATCAGTTAGTCGGTTCGTGGGTGGGTTGTGAGCGGCAGACGCTGTGATATCGATTGAGGAATTTTGAAATAGGTAATCCTCGGCTTCAGTGATCAGATTAATCATGTTGGTATATGCCTCTTTAGTCGTTGAGGCGAAAGTAAATATTCCGTGGTTCATAAGAACCATGGCGACGGTTTCATTAGTCACTTGACGCTGAAATTCTCTGGCGCATACTTTTGCGAGATCGAAGCCAGGCATTACGTAAGGAACTACCACAGCCTTTGCGCCCCAGAGGTCCTGAATTATTTCTTCGCTACGGGCATTGTTGGTTAGGGCAAGGACTGCGTCTGCATGAGTGTGCTGAACAGATGTGTAAGGAAGCGACGCGTGCAAAATTGCTTCGACTGAAGGGTTTGGTGCTGAGGCATCTAGGAGATTTATTCTGAGTTGGTTAACCATCTCAAGGTCTGTGAGTGATTCAAGCTCAGCGAGTTTTTGCACCGGTTGAAGTCGAAGAGGCGCAAAGCCAGCTTCTTCAATAGTTGCAAGATCCCAGCCGCTTCCTTTCACATGGAGAATTTCGATGCTTTCTCCATGAATATCGAGTCCACTCGTTTTTACTGACGTGTTGCCACCTCCATGTAGAACGAGGGCCGGGTTTGACCCGAGCAAGCGAGAGCCATAGACACATTTACCTATATCTCCAGTCCATAATTCAGCATCTGTGTCATCCCAAAGATTTTTCATTTTTGCTTTCCGGCTAACTTAATAGCGTCGGTAATAGAGTCCCTGTATGGAGGCAGCAACACACCTACTTCGGTGATAATTGCTGTAATAAGTCGACTGGGCGTCACATCGAATGCTGGGTTTAAAGCACTAACGCCGAGAGGGGTGGATCGCTGGCCATTGACAGCGTGTACCTCAGCGGGGCTTCGTTGCTCAATTTCGATTTCTGCCCCAGTCTCTATAGAAAAATCAATCGTCGAAGTGGGTGCTGCGACATAGAAAGGTATTCCTGCTTCTTTTGCAGCGAGAGCATGACTAACGGTCCCGATCTTGTTCGCTGAGTCACCATTGGATGCGATTCGATCTGCCCCAACGATAAAAGCATCTAGCTGATTTGACAAAATTATCGATGCCATGGCTCCATCAGGAACAACTGTTACGTTTATCCCAGCTTCTTGCAGCTCCCAAGCTGTTAGACGTGCTCCTTGCAGAAGGGGTCGAGTTTCTGCTGCGAAAGCAGATATCGGTTTACCGGCTTTTTTCCTGGTGTAGAAGGGCGCTAAGGCAGTTCCGATACCTGCAGTAGCTAAACGCCCTGCATTGCAATGGGTTCCAATTTTTTCTAGTCCGTTAAGCAGTTCTGCTCCGAATAGTCCGATAGCTGCGCATGCAGCCATATCTTCCGAGGCCACTCTGTGAGCTTCAGCGAGGATTGATTCCCTAATCTCGGCGACACCTCCGGCGGATTTCAGTCCAAAATTGATGACGCGATCAACAGCCCAACGTAGGTTGACGGCTGTGGGTCGAGCATCGCCAATTAAAACTCTGAGCTCAGATAGCCGCGCTTCTGCATCTTCTCGGTTAGCGGACTTGGCCTCGTCTAGCCCGACCACAACAGCTAGGGCGCCGAAAGCGCCTAGTGCTGGTGCGCCACGTATAGCAAGACGTTTGATTGCTTGTACAGCTGATTCACTATCATCAATTTTTAGTAGTTTTAGCTCTTCAGGCAGACAGGTTTGATCGATTATCTGAATATGATCGTGCAGCCATTCGAAAGGCGGAGTGAGTTCTACCTTGGGGCTATTCGGTTCCATATATGCGGTCACCTGCATCTCCTAACCCTGGCAAGATGTAGCCTTTTTCGTTCAGTCTATTATCAATTGCTGCGGTGACAATACGAATATCTGGATGGTGGTGTTGAATTTTTGCTAGCCCTTCTGGTGCAGCGACGAGGCACATAAGAGTGGTCGACGCAGGGTTGAACGAACCGACGCTGTTTAACGCTGCATTGGCGCTGTTGCCGGTTGCGAGCATGGGGTCAACAACAATCACATGACGGTTTGACAGAATCGGTAATTTAACTAAATACTCTAAGGGTTGAAGGGTTTCTTCATCTCTTACTAGTCCGATGTGGCCCACATCTGATGCAGGGATACTCCGCAGTACACCTTCGAGGAGAGCATTACCGGCTCTCATAATAGATATGACTACAGGATTTCCGCCCTGCAAAGATACCCCAGTAGATGTCATTAGCGGTGTTTTCACTTCAACTGGTGTGATAGGCAGATGGTCTGTGGCATATAGCGTTAGCAACATACCGAGTTCTATAACTAGTGCACGAAACTCTTGAGAGGGAGTATTAACATCGCGAAGCCGAGTTATCTTTTCCAGGATAATCGGATGGTTCACTTCAATTAGCATTTACACAGAGTAGAAGGTCTTTGTTCTTTTCGTGTCCGACCTGGAAGACTTAGAGCTATTAGTTGAATTAAAAGGATTAGTTTGAAGTACCAAGTAAAGACTAGTGAAGAAGTGCAAGACGCTTTAGATACAGGAAAGGCTGTTGTCGCACTCGAATCGACGATATTCAGCAACCTCGGACTTCCATCTCCGTCAAATGAAGAAGCTTTGAATCGTTGCTTTAGCGCGGTGCGTAAAGCGGGGGCAGTGCCTGCATTGACTGCTGTTCTAGATGGCGATTTATGTGCCGGCGTAAATCTCGATGCTCACGAAAGAATTTTAGAATCGACAACAAAAGTAGCAGCGAGGGACCTTTCAACTTCGGTAGCAAAAAAGCTGAGCGTTGGAGCTACGACTGTTTCGGCGAGTCTGGTTATAGCAAGTGCCCTGGGGATTGAGGTTTTTGCGACTGGTGGGATTGGAGGCGTGCATAGGGGAGTGGACGTTACCGGAGATATTTCTGCGGATCTTCTGGCTATCTCTAATTATCCGGTTTTAGTTGTCAGTGCCGGAGCTAAATCATTTCTCGACCTTCCTAAAACGCTTGAGTGTTTAGAGACATTGTCTGTGCCAGTCTTAGGTTGGCAGACTGATTTTTTCCCTGCTTTTTATCTACGAAGTTCGGGTTTAAGTGTTTCGAGCCGGCTAGATAATGTAACTGAAGTAGCGATAGTTCATCGAACCAGAAGAAATTTAGGGCAAGGCGGAACTTTATTGGGAGTGCCTATTCCAATTGATGCCGAGATAGATCCGAGTTTAGTGGCTAGAGCACTGGAAGCTGGCTTAGCTGAAGTGGAAAGACTTAGCTTAAAGGGTCCTGAGATAACCCCAGTAGTCCTTGCTTCGATTTCTAAGGCAACCGGTGGTCAAAGTATCCCAGCGAATCTAGCTCTAGCAGAAAATAACGCTACGGTTGCCGCACAGGTTGCTGTCGCGCTGCTGTCTGTATGAACGGTAGCGAATATTTGATTGTTGCGGTTGCTGTTACTGCCGGCGCAGCAGTAAAGGGAATGACTGGCTTAGGGCTGCCGCTAATAGCTGTTCCGGTGATTACTATTTTCGTGGGGATTGAAGAAGCGGTGCTAGTGATGGCGTTCCCGACAGCTCTAAGCAATGCGGCGCTCGTATATGAGCATAGGTTGGCTAAAAAACCTGAAAATTTACTGTCTTTTATAATAGTCGGCTGTGGAGGTGCTGCTGCTGGTGCGTGGGCATTGTCGAAAATTGATGAAAGATGGTTACTCTTAATTCTAGCTGTTCTCTTATCGTGTTACCTGAGTCGACGGTTTATCAGTAAGAAAGCAATTGTTTGGGAGCGACAGACCAGAAAGAAATTGTTTGTGTTGGTCGCAGCAATGTGTGGTTTCAGCCAAGGAGCCATAGGAATCTCAGGCCCGGTTGTAGCGGCATGGTTTCAAGGCTATGAGCTTGACAGGCAAGGCTTTATTTTTTCAACTTCTTCAGTTTTTTTACCGGCGGCTGTGACACAGATAGCAACTATAACGTTGACAGGCAATTGGACAGTGAGTCGACTAATTGGAGGTGCGCTCGCTTCAATTATTGTTGGGATAGTACTTCCGATAGGTTCTTATGTCGGTCGGCGAATAAAACCCGCCGGTTTCGATTATTTGATAACGGTTCTGATAGCAGTCTCAACGGTAATTTTGATTGCACGCGTTTTCGGATAACCAGATATCTTCGAAAGCATGAATCGCCTCGTCGCCATAGCTCTTCCGGGTGGGCCTGAGTTCGTGAAAGAGTTAAGTCGCGCGTGGGATAATGGTGACGCGGTATTCCCTGTAGATTTGCGATTTCCGTTGAAGATGCAGAAGCATTTGATATCGGAAATGGGCGCGTCAAAAATTATTGATGTTTCTGGGGAAACTAGGACGCAAGGCTATCCAGTCGAACTGGGAGATGCCCTTGTAGTAGCTACAAGTGGCAGCACAGGCAACCCAAAGGGTGCCGTTTTAACGCATGAAGCTGTTGTAGCAAGCGCAGAGGCTACGAGCGCTTTTTTGAAAGTTGACCCGAGTCAAGATAAGTGGCTTTCATGTCTTCCTGTTTCCCATGTCGGCGGTTTGTCAGTCATTTGTCGAGCGCTACACACGGGCACTCCTTTGGAAGTTCATGGATCCTTTGACAAAGATCGCGTAGTTGTTGCTGCTGAGCACGGCGCTACGTTAACTTCGCTCGTTCCAACTGCGATGGAGCGCATTGATAGCAGCCATTTCCGACGAGTTCTAGTGGGTGGCTCGGCAGTACCAGCTAAGCGGCCGATAAACGTTGTCACTACTTATGGGATGACTGAAACAGGTAGCGGAGTTGTGTATGACGGTGTGCCTTTAGATCAAGTAGAGCTTCGGATAGTTGACAATGAAGTTCAACTTCGGTGCCCAATGCTAATGCGCTGTTATCGAGATGGCTCGGCGCCGATTACTCCCGAGGGTTGGTACGGAACTGGAGATGCTGGAGCGATCGGCCCCGATGGAATCTTGGAAATTTTTGGCCGTAATAGTGAAATGATTATTACTGGCGGAGAAAATGTGTGGCCGTTATCTGTTGAAAAAGCTTTGTCGAATTTTCATGCTTTTAAAGAATGTGCGGTGGTGGGAAGGACTGACTCGGAATGGGGTCAGCAAGTTGTAGTCGTAGCAGTTCTTGCTGAGGGCGTAACCATTCCGTCGCTTGATGAAGTGCGCGAGCACGTAAAAGCTACGTTGCCCGCTTTTTGTGCTCCAAGGCAGATAGAAGTAAGGAGGAGCTTACCTAAAACGGCTCTCGGCAAAGTAAAAAAATCTTTGCTCTGAATACAGTGCCTCTGAGCTGCTCAAGTTGGACTAACAATGCGGGAGTCTGAGAAGAGACCCCATCTAGTAGGGCGGTTCAAATAGTTTGTAGCTAATTACCAGATCTAAGAAAGCCATGGTTAGGAAGCACATCTGAAGGAATTGGGTCAGAGAACAACGCCCCGGTTCCTACTCCATGAGTTTCATCGGGAGCTATTGCTAGTGCTAGGTCTCTAGCTGCTCGTAGGCCGACAGGTCCATCTATGAAAGATGATACAACGCATCGAACATTAAGGTCCTGAGCATTTTGTGAAAGGTCATACGCGGCTTGCGGACCACCTAGAACTGTTGGTTTAATAACGGCAACTTGGACAAGTCCGGACCGGATAACATCATTTGCGGTATTTATTTCAGATAGGTGTTCATCGGCGGCTAGTTTAATGCCAGATGCTGATCGGAGCTGTTTGTAGTCTGACAAGTTGTTCGTGGGTTCTTCGACATAATCAATGTTGAGGTGGCTGATGGCCTTTAAGACTCTCTGAGCGCTCGAAAAGTTCCAACCTTGATTCACATCTAGACGCAGGTGAATATGGTCAGGAATAGTATTACGGGCTGCTGTTATCCGAGCTATGTCTGAAGTCTCAGAGAGTGCGCCGACTTTTAGTTTGATTGCTTTGTATCCATTAGCTATGGCAACTTGAGCCATATTTTCTACGTCGCTAATACTTTCTGCTCCTATTAGCGATTGAACCGACAGATCTCTATTTGAAAGAACTCGAGAACTGAGAAAAATATCAAGAGACACACCTTTAAGCGCTGCCTTTAGTTGGGTGAGGGCGCAGGACGCGGCTCCCGCAGCCCCAGTAGACGAAGGAAAAGGTCCATCTTCTATCCAGGTGTGCAATGACTCGGAAGCATCTTTTAGGCTTTCTAAACCAAATCCCGGTAGCGGAGCTATCTCTCCGCTACCGGAAACGTTGTCTTGAGTTGCAGTCACAACTAATATTTCACGTTTTTTAATTTCGCCGTGAGCAGTAAGTATTGGTTTTCGAAGTTGAAGCTCATCGCTAGTAAGGTTGAGTTTCACTTCAGAGCCTTGATGATTAAGTCAGACACAAATTTTGGCTGTTCAAGGTGAGCGGCGTGTCCGGCATTTGGAACTATATGCACTTGTCCATTTGGGAAAAGTTGATTCATCTGTTCTGCTAACTGAGAAAACTTTGGATCTTCTTCTCCCGCAATTAAATGTACTGGGTTAGTAATTAGGTGAAGGAAATTGTGTAACGGTGGCATTGAGGCGACTCCGCTCCCCCGAAGACTATTAGCTAAGCCTGCTGATGTGTTTGCTAGTCGCTGCTCTCGGCTTTCTTTCCACTTAGCAGGTCCGATGCGCTCTTGAAGGCTTTTCCAAATTGGTAGCTGCATCCAATGATCTACAAAAACTTCGAGACCATCGCTTTCTATCAATAAAGCTAAATCGGAGTCAGAAAGTTTTCGGACCAACGCCTCATTACTATTTATGCCAGGACTAGTTCCGATCAAAAATAAGGATTCCACCGTATTCGAAAACGCATTAGCGAAGGAGAGGGCTATTCTGCCGCCGAGCGAATAGCCAACGAGATCAGCTTTTTTAGCGCCTGCGTGCTGCAAGATACCTTGTAGGTGAGCAATATTGCTTTCTATCGTGTAGTGATCTATCTGTCGAGGAGAATCAGACTTCCCATGTCCAATCAAATCGACACTTAAAACTGTTCTGTAGGGAGCAAGTGCTTCACATAAATGGCTCATAGTTGATGAGCTACCGGTGAAGCCGTGGATCAACATAAGAAATGGCCCTGTCCCAGTTGATTCATAGGCCAATGAGATGTCATTGATGTTTACTTTGTGCATCATAAACAGTCAGTTGCCGCGCTTACCGAAGATGTAATCTGATGATGTTGTTTAAGGTTTGCATCTCGATTTACCATCACTTCAATAATTCGCAAACCTCTCGTAGAACGCCTTAAAGCATCCCCAAGTTCGGATAGTGAGGAGATTGCGGTGTATTCACCTTGAACGACTTTCGACAAGTCTTTGACCGAATGCTTTTGTGGTGTTCTAAATAATTTTTCAAAATTTTGAGTATCAAGGTTTTGCGCTATAGGCAGGAAAGAGAAAATACCTCCGCCATTGTTGTTAGACACCACAATTGTGAGGTCTATATTGTGCTGCGAAGCAGCCAAAAGACCGCTGACGTCGTGAATAAAAGCTAGGTCGCCGATAAATAGAGTGGTATTCCGCCCCGTTGAGGCTACTCCAGCAGCTGAAGAAATTAGTCCGTCAATTCCGCTTGCCCCTCGATTACCGAAACAGGTTAAATTAGATGAGTTGGCCTCGAAAAAAGAGTCGATATCTCGAACTGGCATCGAGTTAGACACATACAGAACTGCGCTGTCAGGAAGACTTCGCCCAAATTCCCGGGCTATCGATGCTTCAAGTAATGGTCCAGCATCCAAAACTTCGTTAATAGCAACTCTTGCGGCGTTATCAGCTGCTACCCATTTTTTCGACCAATCTTGCGAACCGCCGGTTCCAGACACTTGCCCTAAAATTTCTGTGCTTGTGTCTAATAACGCCGTTGCAGTTGTACTTGCATCAGTCCAAGCAACTCCATCACCAATCAGCAAATGTTGAGGACGGTGTCGCTCTAGCCAAAGTCTCAGAGGTTTAGAAGTCATTGGCTGGCCTATTCGCACTACGGCCGTTGGTGCATTACGTTCTATCCACGGTGTTCGTAGTAAGTGATCATAATGTGAAATGACATTGACCCCTGGCAGTTGACGCCTTAGTTGAGAGAGTGGTTCTGCTAAAAGAGGCCATCCGGTTTTGATGCAAAAGCTAGCGACAGCTTCTGACAGGTCCGTGGACATCGGACCTGCTAGCAGTAACCCATTTTCATGATTTGCGATGTTTTGAAGAACCTCTAATGCCTGGGAGTTAATCACACTTGCATGCCGAGTTAACGTAATTGGCTTACTCGAAATTTTGGGTAAAACTTTATTAACTGGTTCGAGTGGCTCCCGCAATGGCCAATTCAGGTGAACTGGACCAGGATGAGATCCTGTCGCGATTTGAAATGATCGGGCGGCTGTTGACTGAAACCATTCAGGAGAAGCGTGATCAGCGATAGGAAGTTCACAGGCCCAACGAACGTGCGCACCGTAAATCCCCGATTGATTGATTGTTTGTCCAGCTCCTCGATCCTGAAGTTCTGGAGGACGATCGGCAGTGATGACGATTAAGGGGATCTGGCTGAAGTGAGCCTCAGCCACAGCAGGCAAATAATTTGCGGCCGCTGTTCCTGAAGTGCAAATCAAAACTACGGGGCGGTTTGAAGCCTTAGCAATACCGAGGGCCCAAAAACCAGCAGATCGTTCATCCAAGTGAACCATGACCTTAAAGCCAATAGTTTTTTGGGCACTTATCGCGAGGGCAGTAGATCGAGAACCAGGGGATACCAATATGTCGGTTAATCCTTGGTCAAGCAGTTCTGTGAAGAAAGCGGTAGTAGCTAAATATGGATCGCTCATCATTCGGAAAGTCCTAGTACTCCGAGCAGGGCCTCAAATTTTATGCTTGTTTCGGCTAACTCATGAGAAGGAACTGATCCTTCAATTATCCCACCGCCGGCGAACAACATTATGTTGTCTTTGTGCATTAGCCCTGATCTCAACGCAACTCGAAATTCGCAAGCACCATTAAGGGTCAGCCATCCAACTGGGCCTGCGTACCAGCCGCGATCAAAACTCTCGTTACGGTTAATCCAGTCTTGCGAGGAACGTCTGGGTAAACCGGCGACTGCTGGCGTTGGGTGCAGGTTTGAAACTAAATCGAGTGTGCTAGTGAAAGCTGTCAGCTCACCACCTATTGGTGTCGATAAATGTTGATTTCTTTTTAGTCGAAGAACCCCGGTACTGCTATTGCCATCAAGTAGGACGCCTGCGTTACGCAGGGTCGCACGGATATCATCAACTACTATTTGATGTTCGCGACGTTCTTTTGCACTAGCAATAAGCTCTTCTCGAAGCTGGGCATCAATATTTGAGTCTTGGTCGCGTGGCCGGCTTCCTGCTAAGGCCATAGTATCTACTCTTAACCCGTTCCTGGATATGAGAAGTTCAGGGCTGGCCCCTAAAAAAATAGGGCCACCATAGTCAAAAGCGAAGGTGGCACAATTAGGGAATCTTTCACACAGACGTTTAAGAATGACGGTCTCATCTAAAGTGCCTGAAATGCTAAGTGATCTTGCTGCGACGACCTTGTCTAGCTCGCCTGAAGCGATTGTTTCTAATGCGTTAGTAACTAGAGCTTCATAGTTGGGATCTTTGCGATGGTCTACCTCTGTGACTTCCCCTAGCGTTGAAGGTAGATAGGTAGAACTAAGCAGATAATGATAATCACTTTCTCTACATCGAGTGGCAAATGTGCCATCAGGAGTCTCAGCTATAAGTAATGCTGGAAGTACTAAACGTCCTGCTCCGAATGTGAGCCAATCGGGAGGACGACCAGTTTGCTGATCGGAAAAAGCAATGCCACCTATCAATAGCGGCCCACTTTCCGGTGGCCCATCCACACCGGTGACTTCCAGATCAAGTTTGCCGATATCCGCAGAGATATCTGAGAATCGCTCCTGGTGGTTTCTGGAGGAAGCTGAAAAAATTTCGCCAATGGCGGTCATAGTGATTCCTGATTCAGGAATCGACCAAAACGCGCGCGGTAAACCTTTTGCTGCATTGAAAACTGCCAATGCGTTGCACCCTGGGACAAGCTCTCTAATAAATTTGAAGCTCGTGTGAACACGTTCTGGAGTTCCTGGGTTGTCTATCTGTGATTCCTCCCCGCCTTCAAAAACAGGATCTGTTCGTAAAAGGCGGGTGCTTGCCTGGTTTATCAACGTCTGGCGGAAGTGACCTCCCACAAGGTCACTAACGAGAGGAACAAGGTTGGCAACGATTTCAGAGCGTTGGTCTCGATCGTTCGGCTTTAGATAATTCTTAAAAAGACGAATTGCATCATCTACTGTTTCTTCCACATTTTCTGCGTGGCGTGTTGCTAACTGTAGTAGCTCATCTAGAGGTAAACCAGCTGCTAGAAGCGCTGAGCCAGCCGACAACATATCGCGTGTTTCTGAATTAAATCTTGTTGGGTCATTGGGTAATGAGGTGATCAAGCCTGCATCGACTGCTAACTCAACGATTTCTTGCGGGAATCCGGAAACTTCTACTAACTGTTGTAATGAAAGTGTTGTGTCTTTGGATTGTAGGGCCCCAAATAATGGGTCTCGGTCAGTGTCTACGAGGCGCTCTATCTGATTGAGTGAGAATCCTGCTTGGGAAAGCTCTCGAATCTTGGCTAATCGCACTAGGTGGGTACTGGTGTAAATAGCTATTCGGCCAACTCGTTCGGGCGGATGTAGTATCCCTATCTTTTGGTAATAACGGATTGTATCGACGCTTATCTCAGCTTGTGCTGCAAGAGCTTCAACTCTCCATTGAACGGTAAGCTCTCGTTCGGGCAGTTGTCGAGTTTCTTCCAGTGCCATCACTGTAAGTCTAAGAGCATCAACTCTTAGAGTTGATGCTCTTAGTGAATTTGTTTACGGGTGAGAACCTTGGTATCCAGAAAACGCTTAGTTTATTTGCTTGGCCATCCCATCCCAATAGGGTGCTCTGAGCTTAAATTTTTGAAGTTTTCCTGTCGCTGTCCGAGCAAGTTCATCTCGTATTTCGATTGATGTGGGGCACTTGTAATGCGCCATTTTTTCTCGACAATATTCAATTAGTTCTCGCTCACTTGCAGATTCACCCTCAGCGATAACGACCAGTGCCTTAACAGTTTCTCCCCACTTTTCATGCGGAACACCGATGACGGCAGCTTCAGCTACACACGGATGGCCAAATAAAACGTCTTCCACTTCTATCGAAGAGACATTCTCCCCGCCAGAGATAATTACGTCTTTTTTTCTATCGGAAATAGTTAGGTGGTGCTCGTTATCTAAGGTCCCACCATCACCTGTATGGAACCAGCCATCGACAATAGCTTCTGCAGTTGCTTGCGGTTGTTCCCAATAACCTTCAAGTACGACGTTTGACCTTGCAAGAATTTCTCCTTGGTCGTCAATCTTTATTTTCACGCCAACTGCGGGGGCACCTGCGCGGCTTAATTTTCGTGCCTTCTCCTCCGGATCTAAGTGGTCCCACTCGGAGCGGGTCCTGTTCATAGTTAGTAGAGGTGCTGTTTCGGTAAGGCCATAAATTTGAATAAATTCCCATCCTAACTCATCCTGCATTCTGGCAATAGTTTTGGTGGGTGGCGGAGCTCCTGCTACGACCATTCGAACACGACCCTTACCAGGTATCTCTCCGGGCCAGTTTTGTGCTGCTTCAAGAACTGCAGAGACTACGGCCGGAGCTCCGCACATAAGCGTAATATTGTGCTCTTGGACACGTTCCAGTATGTCTTCGCCGCGTACTTCTCGAAGAACAACGTGTTTACCGCCCATCCCCGTTATGGCATAAGGCATTCCCCATCCGTTGCAATGAAACATCGGCAACGTATGTAAATAGTTGTCACGGTCACTTACACCTGCATGCCAGCCGAAAGTCGTTGCGTTTACCCACAAAGCGCGGTGAGTCTGTTGAACTCCTTTTGGGCGTGCTGTTGTTCCGGAGGTGTAATTAATTGTCGCTGTAGAATCCTCATCGGGTTCCCAAACTATTGGTTCTACTCCGTCGAGATACATTTGGTCATCTGAGTCGGTGCCCATGACAACGAAATGATCAACATCGATGTCTTTGCAAATATCTTCCATCGACGGATCAACCAAAAGCATCGATGCCCCGCAATGATCAATGATGTATTCGATTTCATCATGGCTCAGGCGAAAATTGATGGGAACGAAAACACGGCCATAGCCCGAAACTCCATAAAAAGAAGTCATGAGTCTGCCTGAGTTTTGCGAAACCATTGCGACTCGCTCCCCTTGCCCGATCCCTAGTTGATCGAGCTTGGCTGCTTGGCTACGAGCTTTTTGAGCAAATTGTGTCCAGGTTAATTCACCTAAATCGCCTCCGGGAGCTCCGGGCTCATCGACCAAGGCGACTCGATCGCTGTAGGCGTTCTCAGCTCGATACAAGAAATCTGCAATTGTGAACGGCACCTTCATGGCGAGTCCCCCTATAAAAGTTATTAAGTCTTCTCTAGGTTAGACGGCTAAGGTCAGGTTAAGTCCATTCAGATGCATATGAGGTAGTATGAATGTTCATCTTATTGATGGAACGTATGAGCTATTTAGATATTTCTATGCCGTGCCTTCAAAAAAATCTCTTAGTGGAATTGAGATAGGGGCACTCAGAGGTGTCCTTGGAAACATAGTTAGTCTTCTCGAGAATGGAGCAACACATATAGCCGTAGCAACGGATCATGTAGTTAGCTCATTTCGCAATGAGCTTTGGGATGATTATAAAGATGGCTCGGCTGTTGATCCAGAAATTTTATGCCAATTTTTACCTCTAGAAGAGTCGTTATCAGCTTTAGGGATTCCAGTCTGGCCGATGGTCGAGTTTGAAGCTGATGATGGGTTAGCTGCCGGTGCCTTGATGGCCCAAAGAGATTTGCGAGTGGACAAAATTTTTATTTGCACTGTGGACAAAGATTTAGGGCAATGTGTCGGCGGTAACATAGTGCAGTGGGATAGACGTAAAGATGTTGTCTTAGATGAGCTAGCAATCAAAAATAAGTTTGGAGTTTCTCCGTGTTCGATTCCTGATTACCTGGCACTTGTTGGTGACAGCGCAGATGGTTTCCCGGGTATTCAAGGTTGGGGGCCTAAATCGAGTGCACTGGTTTTGAGCCATTATGAGACTATTGAACAAATCCCTGCCGATCATGCTGACTGGGACATATCTGTTCGCGGAGGAGAGAAGCTAGCGAATGTTTTGGCTAACAATAAAAAATTAGCGCTTCTTTTTAAGAAAATAGCTACTGTTCGAACCGATGCTCCGGTCAGTAAAACCGTTGATGAGCTGCGATGGGAAAGACCAAGGAGTAACTTTGGCGATATCTGTGAGAATATCTCTGCACCAAGTTTATTTGAACGAGTTACGAAGCTCGTTTCTGAAATGCCTAAGGGGTTGAAATGGAACTAGGAACAGTCCATCATGTGTCTATAAATGTTGCAGACGTTGAGGGCACAGCCCCTTTCTATACGGATGTCCTGGGTATGGAAGTCCTTGAGCGACCTGACTTTGGTTTCAATGGCCGTTGGCTGCGAACTTCAGGAGGAGCTGAAGTGCATTTAATCGAGGTAGAAAATTGGGAACCTCCTAAAGGTCAGCATTGGGCTTTTCGGGTGGAAGATATTAATGCGACTGTTGGAAAGCTGAGAGAGAAGGGGGTCAAAGTTCGAGACCCGAAACCGCTTCCAGGTACGTCTGCCAAACAGACTTTTTTTTTCGATCCAGCAGGCAATATGATCGAACTTAATCAACCTTACTAAAATTTTTAAAGCAACCATTTCCTGAATTGAGCGGATGAGAATGGGACGATACTGAATAGAACGGTACGATCAGACCTCGTGGCTAATCTAAATATGTCTGAACGTTTGCTTGATCTTGAAAGTCGTCGGAGTGCAGCTCTGAACGCAGGGTCAGAAAGATCTGTCCAACGCCAACAAGAAAAAGGAAAGATGCTCGCTCGAGAACGCATCGAGTACTTACTCGATGCTGGTTCTTTTCATGAGCTGGATATGTTGGCACGCCACCGTGCTCACGATGTTGGACTGGATGAACGGCCGTATACTGATGGCATTATTACAGGGTGGGGCACAATAGACGGCCGAAAGGTTTTTGTGTCAAGCCAAGACTTCACCGTATTCGGTGGGGCTTTGGGCGAAGTTTTTGCTGAAAAAACTCACAAAGTGATGGACCTAGCAGAATCTGTGGGTGCACCGATGATTGGTTTAAATGATGGTGCTGGTGCGCGAATCCAAGAAGGTGTTGTTTCACTCGCTGGTTATGGTGGCATTTTCAGGCGTAATGTGCGAGCCTCTGGGGTAATTCCGCAAATCAGTGTGGTTATGGGACCATGCGCCGGCGGAGCCGTTTATTCACCAGCAATGACGGACTTTATTTTCATGGTGCGCGATACCAGTCATATGTTTATTACTGGGCCCGATGTTGTGAAAACGGTTACCGGAGAAGATGTGACGTTAGAAGAACTTGGAGGTGCAGGTTCTCACAGTACGAAGTCTGGAGTTGCTTCATTTGTAGCTCCCGATGAAGAGACAGTATTGGACGATGTGAAGCTCCTGTTGTCTTTTCTCCCATCGAACAATCTTGATGGGCCACCTCTATTGGATTGCAGCGATGACCCTGATCGTGATTGCCCGTCGCTTACAGATGTCCTTCCAGAAAACGCCAACGTCCCCTACGACATGAAGAATGTAATCGCTGAAGTTGTAGACGACGGCGATTTCATGGAATATCAAGCGGGTTGGGCTGGCTCTATTTTTTGTGGATTTGCTCGAATCGATGGTCGATCGATAGGAGTCGTGGGTAATCAGCCGATGATAATGGCTGGCGTGTTAGATATTGAATCTTCCGAAAAAGCTGCCCGATTTGTTCGCTTCTGTGATGCCTTTAATATCCCACTTCTAACTTTCGTAGATGTGCCAGGATTTTTGCCTGGGGTTGACCAAGAACATGGTGGAATTATCCGTCATGGTGCCAAACTTTTGTATGCCTATTGCGAGGCGACAGTGCCAAGAGTTCAAGTGATAACCCGAAAAGCGTATGGTGGTGCGTACGTTGTGATGGATTCGAAATCAGTTGGTTGCGATGTCTCCTATGCTTGGCCAACAGCAGAACTGGCAGTAATGGGTCCACAAGGAGCTGTTGAAATATTGAATCGTCGCGAACTGCAGCAAGCTGCAGACCCGGTGTCGAGGAAAGAAGAACTTGTAAATGATTACACAGAGAAATATGCAAACCCTTATGTGGCAGCTGAGCGAGGAATCATTGACGCAGTTATCGATCCGGTAGAAACTCGCCGTAAGGTCATTGCCGCTTTTCGAATGATCGCAACAAAGCGTGAAGATCTGCCGAAACGCAAGCATGGAAACATTCCATTATGAATTCAATTTCTATTGAGGACATGACTCCTGCCCCTACAGACGAAGAGGTAGCAGCAATCGGTGCGGCACTCGAAATTTTGTGGCCGAAACCAAAAACGCTTGATTCCAGTCCCGACGCGTCGCAATGGAAATTCAGCGGTCGATGGTGGAATGGAACAAGTACTTGGCCGGCCAGAAACTATTAAATTCGCCGTTCAATAATGCTCAAGTTGTTTTCGAACCTTAATACCGGTTTGACGAGCTAACTGTTTGCGCGACAGTCTCTAGCTAATGCCACTTGCCGATCTTAAAGTTATTGACCTCTCAACTGTTTTTGCGGGCCCCCATTGTGCTCGTTATTTAGCTGATTTTGGTGCTGATGTAGTAAAAGTTGAGCGCCCATCGGGAGACACAGTGCGAAATATTGGATGGCGTGCATCCGATGGTGAAACTCTCTGGTGGAAGCTAGTTAATCGTGGCAAGAGAGCGGTAACTTTAGACCTCAGAAAAGCAGATGATTTACAAACGCTGCGAAAAATGTTGAGTGTTGCTGACGTTCTAATCGAAAACCTTCGACCAGGTAAATTAGAAGCGCTTGGACTGATCCCAGACGACCTAATTGCGATAAACCCGAAACTAGTGATCACCCGCTTGACTGGTTTTGGGCAAACTGGTCCCTACCGAGACCGAGCCGGATTTGCGACTTTAGCGGAAGCAATGAGCGGTTTCGCAGCTATAAACGGTGACCCTGAAGGAGGTCCCCTTCTTCCTCCAATTGCTTTAACGGATGAGTTAGCGGGCTTAGCAGCAGCTTTCGCCACGTTGGTAGCGATTCATGGCGGTGGAGGGCAAAGCGTAGACGTCAACCTTTTAGAAACAATGATGCAAATAATGGGGCCATTGATGAGTGCTTGGCACAGCGAACAGTATTTGCAAGAACGATTAGGTTCTGGCATTGCATACAGCGTGCCGAGGGGAACTTATAAAGCATCGGACGGTGGATGGCTAGCAGTAAGTACTTCTAGTGATTCGGTAGCCGCCCGAGTAATGGATTTAATCGGAGCCGCCGATGATGAAAGATTTGCGAGTTTTGATGGCCGGATAGCCCATCGGGAAGAATTAGATTTACTAATGTCCAATTGGGTTGCCCGACGTACCTTGTCAGAGGCTCTTAATGAGTTTCAAAATGCCGAGGCTGCTGCAGCGCCGGTAATGAATATGCAACAAATAGCGGAAGATCCTCACATTCTTGACCGAGGTTCACTGATTGAACTTGACGGTATAAAAATGCAGGGACTAATTGCTCGGCTATCTAGAACTCCAGGTCAAATTAGATGGCCAGGTAAAGTGATCGGCGCGGATAACCAGAATTTGCCTGCAGGAGATGAGTGTTGGTTCGACGATAGTGATTCAGGCTGAAATTTCTCGAGCCTTAATGACGAGTTGAGCAATGTCGTCCATGATCTGTGCAAGCTCATAGTCTTTTGGCGTGTAAATACGTGACACACCCGCCTTGACGAGTTCCTCCTGGTCTTCTACAGGGATAATTCCGCCAACGACTACTGGGGCAGTAACTCCTTGCTTACGTAAGGCCTCGAGCACTTCAGGTATGAGATGTAGGTGGCTTCCTGAGAGAATAGATAAACCAATGATATCGACATCTTCATCGCGCGCTGTTGCTGCTATGTGTTCGGGGGTAACGCGAATACCATCATAAATAACTTCCATACCCGCATCACGGGCTGCGACTGCAATTTGTTCTGCACCATTTGAGTGGCCATCAAGACCAGGCTTAGCAACCAGTAGTCTGGGCGGTCCTTGTTGCAAGCCTGAAATTAGCTGTGCAACATCTGCAAGAGTGCTTGAGCCCCTTCGTGCACTGGACACACCAGTTGGTGCTCTGTACTCACCAAAAACATCCCTCAAGACTTGAGACCACTCACCGGTTGTAACTCCAACCTTGGCTGCAGCAATAGTTGGTAGCATGATGTTGGTATCGCTTGAAGCGGCCAGTCGAAGCTCACTGAGTGCAGCTTCTACTTCTTTATCATCTCTTTTGAGTTTCCAATCAGCTAAGTCAGCGCGTATTTCTGTTTCGACAGCTGGATCGACCCGGAGAATACTCTCTTCGCTCGTCAACGGAGATTCGGCGCTTTCAATGAATTGATTCACGCCGACTACGGTAAGAGCTCCCTCTTCAATCTTTCGCATCCGTTCAGTGTGGCTAGCGACTAGGCGACCTTTGAGTTCGTTAATTGCTACGAAAGCACCGCCTAAAGACATGACATCGTCGAGTTCTATTTGAGCTTCTGAAATTAGTTTGGACGTCAGGCCTTCTACAACTTTTGACCCGTCAAAAATATCTTCATACTCCAAAAGATCAGTTTCATGGGCTAAGACTTGCTGCATTCGAAGTGACCATTGTTGGTCCCACGGTTTGGGCAGGCCTAGGGCTTCGTTCCAAGCAGGTAACTGTAATGAACGCGCACGCGCTCTCTTGGATAAAGTAACGCCGAGAGCTTCGAGAACTATACGTTGAACATTGTTTTCCGGTTGAGCTTCTGTGAGTCCCAAAGAATTTACTTGAACCCCGTACCTAAATCGTCTCATTTTCGGATCTTTAACACCGTAGCGGTCTTGACAAATCTGGTCCCACATAGAAGTAAACGCGCGCATTTTGCAGACTTCTTCGACGAACCGAATCCCGGAGTTGACAAAGAATGAAAGACTGCCAACTACTTGTTCGAATCGGTCTTCAGGCACCTGACCTGAATCTCGTACTGCGTCAAGGATGTCAACAGCGTTGGCCAGAGAATATGCAATTTCTTGGACTGGAGTCGCCCCAGCTTCTTGAAGGTGATAACTGCAAATATTGATCGGGTTCCAAGAAGGAATATGCTCTGAACAAAATGCGATCATGTCAACAATCAATCGACGACTTGCTTCTGGCGGAAATATGTAAGTCCCGCGACTTAAGTATTCTTTGACAATGTCATTTTGAGTAGTGCCGCGAAGGCTGGTGGAGCTAATGCCTTGCTTCTCGGCATTGGCGACGTACAAACCCAGTAACCAAGCTGCGGTGGCGTTAATCGTCATTGATGTGTTCATTTCCCCGACGGGAATGTCATCTAGGAGCGTTTTCATGTGTCCCAAGTGGCACACGGGAACACCGACCTTACCTATCTCGCCTGCTGCGAGTGGGTGGTCCGGGTCATACCCAGTCTGTGTAGGCAAATCAAATGCTATGGAAAGACCAGTTTGACCTTTGGCTAGATTGCTCCGGTACAACTCGTTTGATGCCTTAGCCGTTGAATGTCCGGAATACGTCCTCATCATCCAGGGACGATCGCGCTCGTTTCTGGTTGGGCCAGTCACTACAGCTCCTTTGAGATGTTTGTCTTATAGGAGCTTAGGAGTCAATCATCTTAAAGTTCATTGGTTGACACCAAACATCGGCCATAGGTCTTTGAGTCGCCTCGGTAAGCATTTCTATATACTTGTCCCGCCCGATTTCAATAGCCCCGAGGCTTTCGAGATGAGGCGTGTTCCATTGAATGTCAATTAATGCCCCTCCGGTCATTTTCATCGCATCTACTAAAGCTACTAAGGCTACTTTGGAGGCGTTGGGTGCCGAATGAAACATTGATTCTCCTGCAAAAAAAGCTCCGATGGCCACTCCGTAAAGACCTCCACAAAGTTCGCCATTTTGCCACGTTTCAACACTATGGGCCCATCCGAGTTCATGGAGTTTTAAATATGCTTCCCGAATTTCGTTATTAATCCAACCATGAGGGC
>MDSW01139698.1_pt1 | contig 26223 bp, 21 predicted proteins | sample 811171 | NCBI WGS metagenome assembly MDSW01 (sample SAMN05326641, study PRJNA326480) | marine metagenome | isolation source: seawater | place: Atlantic Ocean: North West | collected 2012 | reverse complement strand
TACTAGTAAATTTAGATTTTGCAGATGTTGAAACTGTTATGAGTTCAATGGGCAAAGCAATGATGGGAACTGGAGAAGCAGAAGGCGAAGGAAGAGCAGCCAAAGCAACTGATATGGCTCTTAATAATCCACTAATTGATGATTATTCTCTTAAAGGTGCAAAAGGTTTATTAATAAATATAACTGGTGGTGAAGATTTAACTTTATTTGAAGTAGATGAAATAGTTAATAAAATCAGAGCTGAAGTTGATCCAGAAGCAGAAATAATAAATGGATCTATTATTGATCATAAGCTGGAGGGTAAGATCCGAGTTTCAATAGTTGCTACAGCACTAGACGGTCAAGAGCCAGAGTCTAAATCAGTAATAAATATGGTCCATAGAATTCAAAATAGGAATACAGGCTATTCTGATTTTACTCAAACACACGTACCTTCATCATTAAATAATTCAGTACCAAGTGCTTTGATTGATGGAGCGAATGCTTTAAAGATTGATAATGAAACTACACAAGAAGCAGAAAATGATTCTGTATCTTCAAATGTTTCAGAAGATCAATCTAAAACTATTCAAGAAGTAGTATTAGAAAATAAGGAAGAAAATAACCACACCTTAATACTTGAAAATGAATATCAGGAAGAAGCAAAAGCTTCAAATGGACTAGAAAACTTTCAGATAGAAGATGACACTCCCGAACTATTTGACTCAGAAAATACTTTGGAAACTGAAAAAGATGAAAACGAAAAAGAATTTTCATCATTTTCAAAAGAAAAAAATGAAGAAGAGGATGAACTAGAGATACCAGCATTTTTACGAAGACAAAAAAATTAATGCTCTTCGAAAAAATAAATGAATGCCACCATATTTCCGGAAAAAAAAAAGCATTATCCGGTTTTGCTAGATGAATTAATCAGCATTATTACCCCTCAATATGGTGGCACTTTTATAGATTGCACATTTGGTCAAGGCGGATATTCAAAGAAAATTTTAGAACATGATAAATCCAAAGTTATTGCAATTGATAGGGATCCCGATTGTTTAGAGATTGCACGCAGTCTTAAAAAAAAATTTCAAAAAAGATTTTTTTTTAAAAATGAAAAATTTAGCAAAATAAATGAAATAGATCTTAAAAATGAAAATGTAAAAGGAATAATTTTTGATCTTGGGTATTCTTATTATCAAATAAAGGATTTAAAAAGAGGTTTTTCATTCAATAGTTATTCAGATTTAAACATGAAAATGGGTTTGAATAATTTTTCTGCAAGAGATGTTATATATAAATTGGATCAAAAAGATTTAGAAAAAATATTTAAATTTTTTGGGGATGAAGAAGAAAGCAAAAAAATTGCCTTCAATATTGTCAAAAATAGAAAAAAAATTAAAATAGATACTCAAAAACTTGTTCAAATAATTGAAAATTCAAAAAAGAGGAGAAACTTTAAGATAAATGCATCAACAAAAGTCTTTCAAGCTCTAAGAATTTTTGTAAATAAAGAAATAAGCGAATTAATTTTTGGTCTGATAAATGCAGCAAAAATTTTAAAAAAAGGTGGAGTGATAGCTGTGGTGAGCTTTCATTCAATAGAAGATAAAATTGTAAAATTTTTTTTTCAAAATTTATCTCAGAAAAAAAGTATTTCTCGATATTTGCCAAAAAAGGATGACAAAGAAAATTCTTTCCGATTACTTAATAAGAAGCCAATAATTCCTTCAAAAGAAGAAATAAAAATAAATCCACCTTCAAGATCTGCAAAATTAAGATTTATTTTTAAAGAAAAAGAGGTCTTGAATTTTGAAAAAGAAATATTAGAAAAATTTAATTATCTATTAGAGATAGAAAATTTATCAAAAAAAATATGAAAAGATTACCAATTATTATAATTATTTTTTTTTTACTTATCCTAACGACGATAACAAAAAACTCTACTAAAGAAATAGAAAAAAAAATTTATAATAAAAAAGAAAATTTGAGAATCTTAAAGCATAATTATGAAATGGTTTTATTAGATTTTAATTATTTAAGTTCACCAGCAAAGCTTTTGGAATACCAGTTTTTATACTTTGAAAATGAGCTTACCGAAATTGATATAAGAAATTTAAATAAAATATATTTTATTAACAACAACATTCAAACTGAGAAATTTATAAATATTGATGAGTAAAAAAGACTTAGATAATTTAACTCTGGAATCATATGAAAATGAATTTTCATTTAAAGAAAATAGATCAAATTTAAATATTTCATTTAATAGAATTGCTTTTATTTTTTTTATTTTTTTAATGATTTGTACTATTTATTCTATCAAAATTTTTTATTTAGGGTCTTTAAATTTAAAAAATCCTAATAAAGAAATATTCGTTACAAAATCTAATTTTAGAGCCGATATATTAGATAGCAAAGGCAATTTTGTAGCTAAAACAATCAACACATTAACTGTTGGAATTAATCCTGCTTCAATAATCGACAAAAAAAAACTTTTAATTAATTTAAAACTAATTTTTCCAAATAAAGACGTAGAACTAATAAAAAATAAAATAGAAAAAAAAAATATTTTCGACTTGAAAAAAAACTTGAACAAAATCAAATTGAAAAATTACGTAGATTAGGTGATAAAGCTATTCGCTTTGAAGAACAGATAACTCGGATATACCCTCATCAAAATTTACTTAGTCACATTATTGGACAAATTGACGATGAAAATAATGGCATATCAGGCATTGAAAAATTTTTTGATTTTGAATTAAGAAACAACAATATTCCATTAACTTTAACTATTAATTCCGATATTCAATTTTTAATTAGAGAGGAACTGATAAAAGCACAAGAAATATTCCAAAATATTGGAAGTGCATCGATTTTAATGAATGTTAATAATGGCAACATACTTTCAATGGTTTCATTGCCAGATTTTGATCTAAATAAAAGAGAAAATATTGAAGATGTAAATTATATAAATAGAGCTACGAAAGGAGTATATGAACTTGGATCAGTTTTTAAAACTTTCACATTGGCTGCGGGTTTGAATGAAGAAGTAATTAAAACTGATACATTGTTTGAAGGTCTAAAAAAAAAAATTACTTGTTCAGGACGAACTATTGGAGAGTATGACGACGAAATACCATCTGACCTAACCGCAGAAGAAATTTTGATAAGGTCGGGCAATATAGGATCAGTTAGAATTGCTCAAAAAGTAGGAATTGAAAGACTAAAACTTTTTTTAGAAAATATTGGTGTTTTAAACAAAATAGAATTTGATATTGAGGAAGTTGGTCAGCCAATACCATTTACATGGGGAAAGTGTAAACTAGCAACAGCTTCATTTGGACATGGCATAACCACAACTCCGTTACAATTAGCCAAAGGATACTCAATAATTGCAAACGGCGGTTACGATGTAAAACCAACTTTAATTCAAAAAGATATAAAAAAAATAGAAAAAAAAAGATTATTAAAAAAAGGTGTTTCAGAGCAAATGAACTTAATTTTAAGAAAGATTGTATCTACAAAAGAGGGTACTGCTGAATTTGCAAATGTAGACGGGTACGAAGTTGGCGGAAAAACTGGAACAGCTCAAAAGTCAATTGATGGAGTTTACTCAAAAAATAAAGTTAATACATTTGTTTCCATTTTTCCAACATCTAAACCGCAATATGTTTTAGTCGTTTTGTTAGATGAACCAAAACCAAATAAAGAATACATTTACCATTATAGAGATGGAAGAAATCCATATAAAGGCAATTGGAGAAATACAGCTGGGTGGACATCTGTTGAAATAGCAGGCAAAATTATTGAAAAAATTGGACCAATTTTAGCCACAAAATATGAAGAACTTAATTAGCACCCATGTTCGTAGGAAAATTTTTTTCAAATATAAATCAAAAAAATAGAAGCCATTATTTTTCAGGTTTAAGCTTTAATAGTTTAAAAATAAGAAGAAAAAATATTTTTTTTTCAATTAAAGGAAATAATATTAATGGCAATAAGTATATTAAAAATGCTATTGAGAATGGCGCCTCAACAATAGTCTCCGATTTAAACTTTGAAGGAATAAAAAAAAAAGTTCTTTATATTAAAACAACAAATCCAAGAAAATTGTTATCAGAGATAGCTTCAAAGTACTTTAGAAAAAAACCTAAGAATATAGTTGCAGTAACAGGAACAAACGGAAAATCCTCTATAGCTGATTTTTATTTTCAAATATTGAGACTGAACAATATAAAAGTAGCTTCAATTGGGACACTTGGTGTTAGAACTCATTTAAAAAATTTTAAAACAAAAAATACTACCTTAGACCCATTATCTCTTAATGATTATTTAAAAAAAATAAAGGAAAAAAAAATTGATAATGTAATTTTAGAAGCATCTAGTCATGGACTAAAACAATTTAGATTAAATGGGTTAGATATTAGAATTGGCATTTTTAGTAATTTGTCTAGAGATCATTTGGACTATCATTATTCATATAATGATTATTTAAATTCAAAATTAATTTTATTTAAAGATTTAATGAAAAAAAATTCAAAAATTATAACAGATCAAAATATTCCGCAGTATAAAATTATTAGCAATATTGCTAAAAGAAAAAAACAGAGTATTACAAGTGTTGGTTTAAAAACTGGATCTTTAAAATTAATAAAACATAATTATGAAGGTGAGGCACAGGTTTTTAAAATAATTTATAAAAATAAAATATACAATTTAAGAGTAAGTTTAATTGGTAAATTACAAATAAAAAATATATTGATGGCTATGCTTGCGGCAGAAAAGAGCAATTTAAAATTTGAAAAAATAGCTAAAAAAATACATAAAATTAAAAGTGTTAATGGAAGATTAGAAAAAATTGGAAATATTAATAATAATGCTAAAGTAATACTAGATTTTGCACACACCCCAGATGCTATTAAAAGCTGTCTACAAAACTTGAAGGACCAATTTGTGAATAAAAAAATTTCTATTGTTTTTGGTTGTGGTGGTGAAAGAGATAAAGAAAAAAGATCACAAATGGGCAAAATATCTAATAAGTTTTGTTATAAAATATATTTGACAGATGATAATCCTAGGTTTGAAAACCCAAAAAAAATTAGATTTTCAATTAAAAAAAAAATTGATAAAAGAAAATTATTTGAAATACCCGATAGAGAAGAAGCTATATCAACAGCAATAGAAAATTTAGATAGTAACGAAATATTATTAGTTGCAGGAAAAGGTCATGAACAAGGTCAAGACTATGGTAAATATATAAGAAAATTCTCGGATAAAGATATAATTTTAAAATATATTAAAAAAAAAAATAAACATTTATCCAAAAATTGGAAATTAAATATTTTAAATGAAGAAATAAAAGATAAAGTTCCTGTCAGCTTTAAAATAAAAAAAGCTAGAATTAATTCTAAAGAAATTAACAAAGATGATATTTTTTTTGCAATTAAAGGAAAAAAGAATAATGGTAACTTTTTTGTTAAAGAATCTTTAAAAAAAGGTGCTTCGATTGCTATAGTAAATAAAAAAGATAAAGCATTTAAAAAATCCAAGCAGTTTTTAGTTAAAGATAGTTTAAAAGTTTTAACAAATGTCTCAAAAAAAATTAGACTTATTTCAAATGCAAAAATTATTGCAATAACAGGTAGTTGTGGAAAAACTTCTTTAAAAGAACTTTTAGCTAGTGTTCTTTCTAAAGTAGGCAAAGTATCCTATTCCCCAAAATCATATAATAATAAATATGGAGTTCCTCTGAGTTTATTTAATATTAATAAAAATGATGATTTTGGTATTTTTGAGGTAGGAATGGATAAAAAAGGAGAAATAGGTTTTTTAAGTAGTATTGTAAAACCAGATTTAGCTGTGATAACAAATATTTCATATGCTCATGCTAAAAATTTTAAAAATTTAAATCAAATTGCCAATGCAAAATCTGAAATAATTGAAAATATTAATAAAGGAGGTTCAATAATTTTAAATCAAGACGACAGTTTTTATAAAAAACAAAGAAAATTGGCAATAAAAAACAAACTAAAGATTAAATCATTTAGTTTAGAAAAAAAAAGCGCAAATGTTTATATAAGCAAAATATCAAGAAAAAAAAGTAAATATAAAGTTATGATTAATGTAAACAAAAAAAACACATTTTTTTATGTTAGATCTATTTTTGAAAATGAATTAAAAAATATATTAGCTGCCTTAACATTAATTTCTACTTTTATGGATATTAACAATTTAGATAAAAATATTTTTTATAAATTTAAAACTCCAAACGGTAGAGGTGATATTTCTAAAATTAAAATCAAAAATAAAATAATAAATTTCATAGATGAAAGTTATAATGCTAATCCATTATCAGTCAGTTCTGCAATTAAAAATTATGATTTAATTAAATCAGGCAATAGTCATAAAAATTTAATACTTGGCGATATGCTGGAACTTGGAAAACATACTAAAAAATTGCATGAAAAAATAGCAAAAGATTTAAATTTATCTAAAATAAACAATGTTTATGTTTATGGAAAGCATATCAAATATACATTTGATAAACTAGTTTCGAAAAAAAAAAAAATAATTTTAAAAAATAAAAATGAAATTATTAATTTATTAACTAATGATATTAAACATAATGATTATTTGATGATTAAAGGTTCTAATCTTACTGGACTTAATAGCTTCTCTAATAATTTAAAAAAGGGAAATATTTATGCTTTATAAATTTATTTTAGATTACGTTGAAATTTTTTCTTTTCTCAATGTTTTTAAATACTTAACAGTCAGAACTGGTTTGGCAATGTTTACATCATTTCTTGTTGTGTTTATTGTAGGAACACCATTTATAAATTTTTTTTCAGCAAGGCAAATAACCGATCCAATTAGAGAAGATGGACCCGATGACCATATTGTTAAAAAAATCGGAACACCAACTATGGGTGGCGTTTTAATTCTCTTGGGATTATTTTTGAGTGTGTTATTTTGGTGTGATTTATCAAATCCATTTATTTGGACTTTAATATTTTTTGCTGGAAGTTTTGGAATTTTAGGTGCCTATGATGATTTCAAAAAAGTTAAGCTTGGTAACTCCAAAGGAGCATCTTTTAAATTTAAAATTAGCATTCAAATAATAATTGCAATTTTAGGAACCTTAATACTTACAAATTATTCTGACCATCCCGACTTAACAAATTTATATTTTCCATTTTTTAAAGATCTATTTATAAATTTGGGATGGTTCTTTATTCCATTTTCTGTATTTATAATCGTAGGATCTTCTAACGCTGTAAATCTTACTGATGGTTTAGATGGTTTAGCTACCGTTCCAGTAATATTAGTTGCCACATGTTTTGCTTTAATAAGTTATGTAACTGGAAATATTGTTTTTTCAGATTATCTTCATATTTCATATATAGAAGGAGTCGGAGAAGTTGAAGTTTTTTTAGGATCAGTAATAGGAGCTTGTTTAGGTTTTTTATGGTTTAACGCTCCTCCAGCAAAAATATTTATGGGAGACACTGGTTCTTTAGCTCTTGGTGGATCTTTGGGAGCGGTAGGAATCATTACAAAGCATGAAATTGTACTAGCAATTACTGGAGGACTTTTTGTTCTTGAAGCAGTATCAGTAATTGTTCAAGTATTTTCATATAAGTTGACCGGTAAAAGAGTTTTTAAAATGGCACCAATTCATCATCATTTTGAAAAAAAAGGATGGGCAGAGTCAACGGTTGTAATTAGATTTTGGATAATTGCTATTATTCTAGCCATGATCGGTCTTGCGACTTTAAAATTAAGATAATGAGTTTTTCAAAGCAGATTTTTCAAAATAAAAAATTTTTAATTTATGGTATGGGTAAAACAGGCCTATCTAGTTTTAATTTTTTAAAAAAAAATAATCAAATTTTTTTGTATGATGAAAGTAATAATATTTTAAAAAAAAAAAAATATAAAAAATTTTTTTTAAAACGGAGCAAAATATATAAGAATATTTTTGACTATATTGTCATAAGTCCTGGAATCGATATTAATAAATGTGATTTAAAAAAATATCTCAATAAAAATTTAGAAAAGATCATTACGGATATGGATATCTTTTATGTCCATAATCAAACTAATAAAATTATAACTATTACAGGGACAAATGGAAAGTCTACAACAGCTGAACTTTTAAATTTAATAATGAAAAATCATAAAATTGACTCTAGATTATGTGGAAACATAGGAAATCCAATTTTATCAGAAAAAAAAATATCAAAAAAAACTATGTTTGTAGTTGAGGCTTCTTCATACCAAATTGACTATAGCAAAATTTTTAAATCAAATTATGCATTAATATTAAACATTTCACCAGATCATTTGGAAAGACACGGTTCAATGAATAAATATGTAAAAGCAAAATTTAAGTTAGTTAAAAATCAAAACAAAAAAGACTTTGCTTTTTTAAATTTAAAAGACAAATACTTAAAAAGTTGTGTCAAAAAAAATAAAATTTTTTCAAACATTATTAATGTTAGTAGGAAATCAATTCATAATTATAAATCAAAAATAACTAATGATTATTTTTCAACGAAGAGTAATTTAGAAAATTTATCATTTGTTATAGCTGTATGTAAAAAATTAAATTTAAAGGATAAAAAAATTATTAAAATAATTAATGATTTTACAGGATTAAAATATAGACAACAAATTATTTATAAGAATAAAAATATATCATTTATAAATGACTCAAAGGCTACAAGTTTTTCTTCATCAGTTAATATTCTCAGATCTTTAGAGAAAGTTTTTTGGATAGTCGGAGGAGTTGGAAAACTGGGTGATAAATTTACATTAAATAAAAATGAATGTAAAAATATCAAAGTTTATATATTTGGGAAAAATAAAAATTTTTTTATCAACCAATTTAAAAATAAATTAATTTATAAATGTTTTAATAATTTAGAAAGCGCTGTAAAACAAATTTTAATTGATATTAAAAAGAACTATATCAATTTACACAAAACAGTTTTGTTTAGCCCTTCAGCTGCCTCTTTTGATAGTTTTAAAAATTTTGAAGAACGTGGAGATTATTTTAATTTCTTATTAAAAAAGTATAGAGTTAAACAAAACATAAATGCTTTCAAATAATAAAATTTATAAAATATATTATAACTGGTGGAAAAATGTTAATAAAACTGTTTTAATTTTAATTACAATACTATTTAGTTTAGGACTTTTTTTTTCTCTAGTATCCACTTCATTGATCGCATCAGATAAATTAAATACAAATAGTTATTATTTTTTTATTAAACATTTTTTATTTATAATAATGGGGTTTTTTTTTATAATTTTTTTTTCTTCACTAAAAAATAATGAATTAATAAAATTATCGAAAATATTGTTTTTTTTATGCTTATTTTTTTTAATTTTAGTACCTTTTTTTGGTGTTGAGGTCAAAGGGTCTAGAAGATGGATGGACATTCCTTTTTTGCCAAGATTTCAACCAATAGAACTTCTAAAACCTTTTCTTATAGTCACATTTGCATCTATTTTGAGTTATGAAAATAATAAAAGTATTTACTATAAATGTTTTTTAAGTTTTTTGATATTAGTTCCAATTATAATGCTTTTAATAGCTCAGCCTGACTTTGGACAAACTTTATTAACATTTCTTACGTGGATAAGTTTGATTTTTGTATCAGGTATAAATTTAATATTATTTTTTATTTTTTTCTTTTTATTTTTATTTGCTTTAGTGGGAGCAATATTTATTTTTCCTAATAAATTCGGATATATTCTTAATAGATTAAAATCTTTTTTTGATTCCACATCAGGAAATAACTATCAATCCGAAAAAGCTTCAGAAGCAATAATTAATGGAGGATTTTTTGGTAAGGGCATTGGGGAGGGAACTTTAAAAAATCGAGTTCCGGAAGCACACACGGATTATATAGTTTCAGTAATTTCAGAGGAGTTTGGAGTATTATTTATAATAATATTAATGATAATTCTTTTATTTTTTGTTTATCAAGTATTTAAACAATTATATACAGAAATTGATAATCAAACCAAATTAATATTAGTTGGGTCAGTATCAATTATATTATTACAGTCTCTTATTCACATCGGAGTTAATATTAGATTGTTGCCTACAACAGGCATGACACTACCTTTTATAAGTTATGGAGGCTCATCTATAATTAGTACTTCGATACTATCAGGAATTATTCTAAATCTAACAAAAAGAAGAATTAACTATTAAATGAAAAAGAAAATTTTAATTAGCACTGGTGGAACTGGGGGTCACGTAATTCCATCAATTGTTTTTTATGAACATTTAAAGGAAAATTTTGATGTACTATTAGTAGTTGATCAAAGAGGTAGCAAATTTATCAATAAAGAAAAATACAGATATACAATTATGAAATCACCTAGATTATCACTAAGTTTTTTTAAGTTACCACTAAGCATAATAAATTTTATAATTTCAATTTTAAAATCTTTATGTTTTTTAAAAAAAAATAAAATTGATATTTTAGTTGGAACTGGCGGTTATATGTCGGTCCCAATTTGTTTAGCAGCTAAATTTCTAAAGATTAAAGTTTATCTTTTTGAACCTAATATGGTTCTCGGAAGAGCAAATAAATTTTTGTTAAAATTTTGTAGTAAAATTTTTTGTTACACTCAAAATATCAAGAATTTTCCAAACAATTACAAGAATAAGATATATTTGACTAGTCAAATTTTAAGAAAAAACTTATATAAAATAAAGACTTTTCAAAAACAAGAAATCCAAAAAAAAATGAATCTTTTAATTGTTGGAGGAAGTCAGGGTGCAAAGTTTTTTGATGAAAATTTAAAAATTGCGTTAGTTAGTTTGTCACAAAAATATGATATTAAAGTTAATCATCAAGTAAGTTCTACAGACTTAAAAGATTTAGAAAATTTCTACAAAGATAATCAAATTGAAAACAATTTATTTAATTTTGAAGAAGATATTTTTAAATATTTAGGTGAAACAAATATTGCTATAACGAGGGCTGGAGCAATAACTTTATCTGAATTGGCATTTTTAAAAATACCATTTATTGCCATCCCTTATAAGTTTGCCACAGATAATCATCAATTAGAAAATGCTATTTATTATGAGAAAAAAAATTGCTGCTGGATAATAAAAGAAGAAGAATTTAAACAAAACAAATTGACGACACTTTTGATTAATATCATGGAAAATAGTGATGATTACTTAAATAAAGAAAAAAGTTTAGAAAAATTTAGTAATAATAATTGGAATAACTTAAATAAAAATTTATTAGAATGTTTAAATGAAAATTGAATTAGCAAAAACTGAAATTATACATTTTGTTGGCATAGGAGGAATTGGCATGAGTGGGCTAGCTAATATTATGCAAGGTCTAGGTTTTAGAATTCAAGGAAGCGATATAAATTTAAATAAAAATATTGAAAGATTAAAAAAAAATAAAATTAAATTTTATTTAGGACATAGTAAAAAAAATATTAAAAATTCAACAATATTAGTTATTTCTTCAGCAATAAAAGATTCTAACCCAGAAGTTTTATTTGCAAAAAAAAAAAATCTTCCAATTTATAAAAGAGGGGACATGCTGGCTCATGTGGTTTCATTATTAAAAAGAAATATAGTAGTTGCGGGTTCACATGGAAAAACCACAACTACATCTCTTATATCTGCAATTTTCGCTAAAGCAAAACTTGATCCAACAATAATTAATGGAGGAGTATTAAATTCTTTTAATAACTCTGCAAAGCTTGGCAAGAGAGATTGGTGCATTTTAGAGTCAGATGAATCAGATGGCAGTTTTATAAAAGTATCACCAACTTATTCTATTATTACTAATATTGATCAGGAACATATGGACTATTATAAAAATATGAAAAATATAAAAAAATTATTTACAAAATTTGTAGAAAAAACTCCTTCTTTTGGAAAATCTTTTATTTGTTGTGATGACAAAATTAATAATGAAATGATTAAAAAAATTAATATTAAAAATTTCCATACATATGGAATAAACCGAACTTCGCAATTTAGAGTAACTAATATTTATCAAACTAAACATTTTTCAAAATTTGATTTAAATATAAACCTTCCAGGTAAAAAAAATTTTAAAATAATAGACATTACGATTCCACTTTTAGGCATTCACAATATTAGAAATGCAACAGCAGCAGTTGCTGTGGCTACTACTATTGGTATTTCTTCTAATATAATTAAAAAGGCTTTAAGGGAATTTAAAGGTGTTCAAAGAAGATTTAATAAAATTTTTACTTTTAGAGATGTAAATTTTTTTGATGATTATGCTCACCATCCTACAGAGATAAAAGAATTGTTAAAAGGTGTTAGAAATGTATATAAAAATGAAGAAATAGTTTGTATATTTCAACCACACCGAATATCTAGACTTCAAAATTTAAAAAAAGAGTTTAGCCAATCTTTTTTAAATGCTAATAAAGTTATTCTTTGCCCAGTTTATGCCGCTGGAGAAAAATTAAAATTAGGTTTTAATTATTTAAATTTTGCGAAAACTATAGCAAAAAATTCTAAAGTTAACGTATTTATGATAAATAATGAAACTGATTTAATGAAATATATAAAACAAAATATATATGGTGAAAAAATTGTTATTGGTATGGGTGCCGGATCAATATCAAATTGGATAAGAAGGTTACCAAAACTAATATAATGCAGATTGATAATCTAAAAAAATTTTCAGAAGTATCAAATGGTAAATTTATTTTTGATTATGATTTAAAAAAAACTAATTGGTTCAATATTGGGGGAGTTGCAAAAGCTTATTTTAAGCCAGAAAATTTAAGGGATTTAATTGATTTTTTAAAAGAGTTTGGATGCAAAGAAAAAATTTTTATTTTAGGGGCCGGTTCAAATATATTAATAAATGATAATGGTTTTGATGGAGTAGTAGTAAAGTTAGGAAAAAATTTTTCAAATATTTCAATTTTACCAAATAATACAATTGTTGCAGGTAGCGCATCTATTGATAAAAAAGTAGCAGAATTTGCTTTAGAAAATAATATAGGAGGATTAGAATTTTTATCTTGCATTCCAGGTAGCGTTGGAGGAGGTATCAGAATGAACTCTGGTTGCTTTGGTACAGAGTTTAAAGATATTTTAATTTCAGTTCAAGCGGTAGATAGAGAAGGAAAAGTTTTGACAATACCTTCATCAAAAATTAATTTTGAATACAGAAAAAATGATTTACCCCGAGATTTGATATTTTTAAGTGCTTCTTTCAGGGGAAATTCTAAAAATAAAAATGAAGCAAAAAAATACATGGAAGCTTTAATAAAAAAAAAGGAAGAAACACAACCAACTAGAGTAAAAACAGGTGGTAGCACTTTTAAAAATCCATTATCTCAAACTAATGAAAAAGTTTGGAAACTAATCAAATCTTCTGTACCCGAAAATATTTCATTTGGAGATGCATCAATTTCTGAAAAACACTCTAATTTTTTTGTAAATAAAAACCAAGCAACATTTCATGATATGAAAAAATTGATAGATTTTGTTAAAGAAAGTGTAAAACAAAAAAAGGGAATAAATTTAGATTTAGAAATAGAAATAATTAATTGAAGGTGAAAAAAATTTTAATACTTGGTGGTGGATTTTCAAAAGAACGAGCAATAAGTTTAATAACTGCAAAAAGTGTATTAAAAGCTCTGAAGAAAAAAAACTATGAAGTAACTATTGCCGAACCTAACGGAAGTCTTTTAAATAAAATTAAAATTTTCAAACCTGATGTAGTATTTAATGCACTTCATGGGAGATTTGGTGAAGATGGATATATTCAAGCTATACTTGAGGCCGCTAAGGTAAAATATACTCATTCAGGAGTTCTTTCTTCATATATTGCTATGGATAAAGAAATTTCTAAAAAAATTTTTTTAAAAAACAAAATATTTACTCCAAAATATATTAAATATAAATTTAATTTAAGAAACCTTCCTAAAAAAAAAATACTACTAAAAGTTAAAAAAAAATTGAAATTTCCAGCTGTTATAAAACCGATTAACGAAGGGTCTAGTGTTGACGTTTATATATGTAATGAAAAAAATTTCATAAAAAATTTAAAAAAATTAAAACAATATAGAGAAGTATTAATAGAAGAATTTATTGGTGGAAGAGAAATACAAGTAGCAATTTTAGGTAAAAGAAAATTAGGTGTAATAGAATTAGTGCCAAAAAGAAAATTTTATGATTATCAAGCAAAATATAGTTCTAAAGCAAAAACGAAACATATTATTCCTGTTAATTTAAGTGAAAAAGATTATGACAAAGTTCAAAATATTGCACTCAAGGCTCATAATTTAATTGGTTGTAAGGGAGTTACTAGGTCTGATTTTAAATTTTATAAAGGAAAATTTTTTTTACTAGAAATCAATACTCAACCTGGGATGACAAGCCTTTCTTTAGTTCCTGAAATTGCAGCATATAAAGGAATGAGTTTTATTAACTTAATAGAATGGATAATTAAAGATGCCTCAACTAATAGGTAAAAAATTTAATTTATTATTTTATTTTATTTTATTTACTTTTTTAAGCACACTAATAAATAAAAACATTGATAATAAAAAAAATTTTTCAAGAAATAAGAATAAAATAGAAATTCTGGGGTTATCAGAAAAAAATAATTTAGAAGTCTATAATAGTTTGAAATTTGCTTTGTCGCAAAATATATTTTTTTTAAATAAAGAGGACTTTTTAAATATTCTAGAAGAAAATAATTTAATTGAAAAATTTAATATAAGAAAAATCTACCCAAATTTAATTAAAATACAAATAAAGCAAGCTGAGATATTGGCTACAACAAATCAAAATGGTAAAATGTTTTACATTGGATCGAATGGCAAATTAATTCAAAAAAATAAAGTTGATAATCATAAAAGTAATTTACCTTTTGTATATGGTAGGGATAATTACAGAGATTTTATCGAATTAAAAAAAAATATTGATTCATCTGAATTAAAATTTGAAGATATTGAGTCATTTTATTATTTTCCTAGTAATAGATGGGATATTAAAACAAAAGATGGATATTTAATTAAATTACCTGAAAAAAATATTTTACAGTCTTTAAAGTATGCAAACTTAATTAAAAACAGTGATAAACTAAACAATAAAAAGATTATAGATTTGAGAATTAATAACAATATTATTTTATCAAATGAATAATGCAAAGTTTGATATATACCTAGAATTCAATTTCACTAAATTAAATTTAGCAGCATTTAATAAATTAAACAACAATTTGGAGTACTATGACGAATATAAATATAATTCTTACTTTGAAAATAATATTCAATTGGATTTTGAAGAATTAGAAAAAATTTTAGAAAAAAATATTCGAAAAATTGAAAAATCAGTAGGTGAGTATGTGAAAGATATTTATCTAATAGTTGAAACACCACAGTCTATGCCGGTTAAATTATCAGTTAATAAAAATAATGAAGGAAAAAAAATAATTAGAGAAGATGTTACTTATCTAATTCAGGATGCAAAACAACAAATAATGAAATTCTACAAAGATCTTAAAATATTACATATTATTGTTGAAAAATATACTTTAGATAATAACCATCATGAATTTTTACCATTAGGTAAATCTTGTAACAAACTTTCAATTGATATAAAATTTATCTGTTTTCCAAAAACTTTTATTAAAAGTTTTGAAAATTTATTTTCAAAACAACAAATATTTATTAATAAGTTTATCTGCCAAAATTATGTTAAATCATTTGTATCTGAAGATACTAGATTAAATATTTGTCAGCGAGGAAAAAATATAGTTGATGGAGCAAACAAACGTGAGGTTGTATCAATACCAAAACAAAGCATAAAAAAAGGAATTTTTGAGAAATTATTTCACTTTTTTAGCTAACTGAGTCGTATTTTCTTGTAACATTTCTTGTTTTTTAACGATTAAAAAAGACCATTATAAAATAGGCATGTCAGCACTTAACCAAAAAACTGTAAAGGAAATACTATCTTTCCAGGGGTTAGGTTTGCATACTGGAGTGCCAGTTATAATGAAAATATATCCTGCGGAAGCAAATACTGGAATAGTTTTTAAAAGAACAGACCTATCAAAAAATAATTACGTTATCCCAAGTATTTTTAATGTAACTAATACAAATTTTTGCACAACAATAGAAAATGAACACGGTGTTAAAGTTTCAACAATCGAACATTTAATGGGAGCCTTATTTTGTATGAGCATTGATAATGCTTTAATAGAAATTAATTCACAAGAAGTGCCAATATTGGATGGATCTGCAAAAGAATTTGTAGAAAAAATACAAACCTCAGGTATTAAATCTAGTGATGCATCTATTAAAATTATAAAAATTGAAAAGAAAATATTTGTGAAAGATGGCAATAAATCTATGTCTATTGAACCAAATAAAATAAATTTAGATATTGATTTTGAAATTAAATACAACAATGCCGTAATAGGAAATCAAAGAAATTTAGTTAAAGTGTATGATGCAGACTTATCTGATATTTATAATTCGAGAACATTTTGCTTATTTGAAGATATTGAGAAACTTAAAAAAATGAATTTAGCAAAGGGTGGCAATTTGGAAAATGCCATAGTGGTAAAGGATGGCAAAGTATTAAATAAAGGAGGACTAAGAAATGATAAAGAGTTTGTGAATCATAAAATTCTTGATTGTATAGGAGACCTTTATTTGTCAGGTTATAAGATAATCGGAAAAATCAATTGTTCCCAGGGGGGCCATAGTTTAACAAATCAATTATTAAGAGAAGTTTTTCAAAATAAAGAAAATTTCAGTATAATTGAAATTAAAGAGAAAAATATCCCTCATTCTTTGATAAATCGAAAATACCTAAGATCAATAGCATAAAAGTTTAGAGTTTTTAAAAATTTCTGTTAAAAATCTTTAATGAACTTTTTTCTGAGTTTATTATTTGTAATTTTAATTTTTTTTAACAATTCTTGTTCAAAGGAAGAACCTAAAATCTCAATAATTAAAGAAAAAGAAATTAATCTTCAAATGATCGATGCATACAAAGAAGGAGTTGAGGCGTTTGAAAAAGGTGATGTTTTATTTGCGGCAAAAAAATTTAATGAAGCTGAAATATTATTTCCTCAATCAGAATGGGCCGCGAGATCTATTTTAATGGCAGCTTACGCATATTACAGTCAAGATTACTATTACGATGCTGTTTCAGAATTAGAAAGATTTATAAAAAAATATCCAAACCATGAAAGATTAAACTATGCACACTTTCTTTTGGCTATATGTTATTACGAACAAATTGTAGATGAAAAAAAAGACATCGGACCTCTACTAAGTGCACAAGAACAGTTCAAAATAGTTATAGATAATTATCCTAATTCAGATTTTGCTTTGGATTCAAAATTTAAACTTGATTTAATAAACGATGTTTTGGCATCTAAAGAAATTTTTTTAGGTAGATATTATATGAAGAAAGAAAAATGGATTGCTGCAATAAATAGATTCAAAAGAGTAGTTGAATATTATGATACGACTGTTTACATAGAGGAGGCCATCCATAGATTAGTTGAAATTCATTATAAAATTGGACTAATAGATGAGTCGAAAAAATATGCTAGTTTGCTGGGTTATAATTACCAGTCTAGTGCGTGGTATGAAGCTACTTACACAATTTTTAATAGAGACTACGAAAGTCCAATTAAAAAAATGAAGAAAAAAAAGGGTAATTTTATCATTAGAAAATTTAAATCACTTTTTGAATTATAATGAGAAGGATTTCAATAAAAGAAGATTATTTAAAAAAAATAAAATTACTTAATAAATATAATAAATTTTATTTTGATGATAATAGTCCTACAATTAGTGATTATGAATATGACAAATTAAAAAAAGAAATAATTCAAATAGAACAAAAATATCCAGAATTAGTAAATGAGGACTCTGCTTCACAAAAAGTAGGGTACAAACCTTCAAAAAATTTTAAAAAGGTTAATCATAAAGTGCCAATGCTTTCTTTATCTAATGCTTTTGACGAAGGAGATTTGAAGAATTTTGAAAAAAAAAATTATAAATTTTTTAAGCTTAACTAAAAATACAGAATTAGAATATAGCACGGAACCAAAAATTGATGGAATATCTGCTTCGATAAAATATGAAAAAGGTATTTTAAAAATGGGGCTATCAAGAGGGGACGGTAAGGAGGGTGAAGATATAACTGAAAACCTTAAAACTATTACAGATATTCCAAAAAAAATAACACTAAAGGACTTTCCAAAAGAGATTGATATTAGAGGGGAAGTTTATATTTCAAAAAATGATTTTAAAAAAATGGAAAAAAATTTTGCAAATCCAAGAAATGCAGCTTCTGGATCTTTAAGACAAAAAGATTCAAAAGAAACAAAAAAAATACCTCTTAAGTTTATAGCTTATACGTTTGGTTATATTCAAGATCTTAAAATAGAAAAACAATCAGATTTTTTGAATTTATTAAATAAATGGGGTTTTAAAACAAGTAGATTTAATAAAACAATAAAAGGTATCAATAATTTGATTAAACATCATAAAAAATTTGAAGAAACTAGATATAATTTAGATTACGATGTTGATGGTCTAGTTTATAAAATAAATCAATTTGATTTACAAAAAAGATTAGGATTTGTTGCTAATGCACCTAGATGGGCTATAGCCCATAAATTTTCAGCTAATAGTTCAATTTCAAAAATCTTAAATATTGATATTCAAGTAGGAAGAACTGGCGCTTTAACTCCTGTAGCAAAAATTGAACCAGTGAACATAGGTGGAGTTGTTGTATCTAATGCTACATTGCACAATGAAGATGAAATAAACAGAAAAGATATTAGGATAGGAGATACTGTTAAAGTTGAAAGAGCTGGAGATGTAATTCCTCATGTAATCTCTGTAGATAAAAATAAAAGACCTAAAAATTCACAAAAGTATATTTTTCCGTTAAAATGTCCTTCATGCAGTTCAAAAACTATAAAAGATTTTAATGAAACAACAAAAAAATTTGATGCTGTTAGAAGATGCACAAATGAAAATTTTAAATGTGAAAAAATTGCAGTAGAAAATTTAAAGCACTTTGTTTCAAAAGAAGCTCTGAATATCGATGGTTTTGGAAAAAAAATTGTAGAAAAATTTTGGGAACTTAACTTATTAAAGTTTCCATATGATGTGTTTAATTTAAATTTTGAAAAAATTAAAAAGCTTGATGGCTGGGGCGAATTGTCAGTTTCAAACTTAAAGTATTCAATTGAAAACTCAAAAAGAATTGGCCTACATAGATTTATTTATTCATTAGGAATAAGACATATAGGGCAAGAAAATGCAAAACTTTTGGCTCAACATTTAAAGAACTTTGAAAATTTCTATAAATTATCAAAAAATTCTGAAATAGATAACTTATCAAATATAGATGGTATTGGATCAACTCAGATCAGTTCGATAAAAATTTTTTTTTCAAACAAAACTAACATTTTCATATTGCAAAAATTAGGGGAAATTATGAAAATTCATGATGCCACTTCGCAAAGTAATGAAGGTATATTAAAAAATAAAACTTTTATGTTCACAGGAAAATTAAATGAAATGAGCAGAGCTGAAGCAAAATCTTTAATAGAAAAAAATTCTGGAAAAATAATAAGTAATGTGAACAAAAAACTAAACTATTTAGTAGTTGGTGAAAAGCCCACTAATAAAAAAGTTAATAAGGCAAAAGAATTAAATATCAAAATTATAAATCAAGAAGAATTAATGATTCTATTAAATAATTGATGCCAACCAATTTTTTTCTTTGTTATTTAAATATTTTGAAATTTTTGAATAAACATCTAAGTGATATTTAAATAGATATTTTTTTTCGTTTTTGTTCAATATTTTAAAATTTATTAAGTCTTTTTCAATTGGTGCAAGTGTAAGATTTTTAAATAATAGTTTATTATTTATTTTTTTAACATACACCAAGTTTTCAATTCTCATTCCGTACTGTCCCTTTTTATAATACCCAGGTTCATTACTTAAAATCATTCCTTCTCTAATTTTTACCGTATTAAATTTAGATATAGATTGAGGACCTTCATGTACGTTAGAAAAAAAACCTACTCCATGGCCCGTCCCATGGGCATAATCAAGGCCATCTCTGTTTAAAAAATAACGAGCTTTTGCATCAATTTCTTTTCCGGTATTAAATTTGTTTAGATTTATTGTAGCCACTGCAATGTGTCCTTTAAGTACTTTTGTAAATATATTTTTTATAGATTGTTTTTGCTTTGAAAAACAAATGGTTCTTGTTACATCAGTAGTACCAAATTTATATTGTCCACCAGAGTCACATAAAAAAATATCATTTTTTTTTATAATTCTATTTGATTTTTTTGTTGCCCTATAATGCACTATAGCTCCATTAGAACCAGAACCAGCTATAGTGTTAAAACTAGGAAATAAATAGTTTTTATTTATTTTTCTAAATTTTTCTAATTTTTTTTCTAATTCTATTTCAGAAATTTTTTTCTTATTTACATTTTTTATCCAGTATATAAATTTGGTTAATGCTACACCATCCTCAATATGAGCATTGATCATATGTTTAATTTCTGATGAATTTTTTATTGATTTTAATTTATAACAAGGATCATTTATATTTGATATACTAAATTTTGATCTAATTATATTTTCATAAAAAATTGAACAGGATAAAGGATCTATTATAAATTTACTACCATTCAAGCTTTTAATCAATTGTGCGAAATTTTTTGGATTAATTATTTGTTTTTTTGATATTTTTTTTTCTTTTAAAATTTTCTTAACTTTTTTAATTTCTGTAATTAAAAATAGTTCCTTATTTTTTCCAATAATTAATCTACAATTAGGTATCGGGCTGTTAGGATTATCTGATCCCCGAATATTTAGTATCCAAGCAACATTCTCAGGTGCGGTAATATATAAATAATCACATAAGTTAGATTTTAATATACTTCTAACTTTTTTGATTTTTGATTTAAAATTTTCACCTGCTATTTTTGTATCTAAAGAAAAAAAATTTTTAGACTCATTTTTCTTAATATAATAAATCTCATCTACAAGATTTTTGTTTATTTGTTTAAACATAACCTTTTTTTTAAAATATAAATTTAGCTGCTGATGTGTGTGTAAGTTTGGATCAAATCCTAAAGTTAAATTTTTTAAAACTTTATGAGGTAAAAATTTATGTATTTCTATTACGTTAAAATTTTTCCCTGATTGTTGTTGAGCTTGAATTGTATATCTTCCATCAATAAATAAATAGTTCTTATTTTTTAAAATAACAGCTAATCCAGCAGATCCCGTAAATCCTGAAATAATTTTTAGTCGATCTTTAGCAGCATATTCAGAGAAAAACTCATCATTTTTTGGAACGATATATCCATCAATATTATATTCTTTCAATTTTTTTCTTAATAGTTTTATTTTTTTATTAATCATTTTATTTTTTTTAAATATCTTAGCCAGCCAGGACTTTTTACACTTTCATCAAATTCTATATCTTGGTTAAATTCAAAATCTTCTTCATTACTTTCTTCAAAAAAATTATTTTTTTCAATATTTTTTTCTGGTAATTCGTTAATAAACCTAGATGCTATACTATCAACCCAATCACCTTGATAAAATCTATTTAAAGAGAATGATATATAGGCATTTTTTTTGGCCCTAGTAATACCTACGTATGCTAATCTTCTTTCTTCTTCCAAGCCTTTTTCTCCATTTTCCTCAATTGATTTTTGGTGAGGGAATAAACCTTCTTCCCATCCTGGTAAAAAAATAAAATCAAATTCTAAACCTTTTGACGCATGCATTGTCATAAGATTAACTTTTTCTCCGTCCCATTTTTGATCTATAGAAGTTGCCAAAGATACATGTTCTAAAAAACTTTCTAAATTGTCAAATTCTTTCATTGCGACTAATAGCTCTTTTATGTTTTCTAATCTATTTTCATTTTCAATATCTTTTTTGTTTTTAAGCATTCCAGAATAACCAGACTCATCTAAAATTAATTGCATTAATTTTACATGATGAAATTTTTTAATATTCAAGTCATTTCTCCATTTCAAAATTAAGTTTAAAAAAGAATTTAATCCAATTTTAGCTTTTGGTTTAATTAAGTTTAGTTCTATTAACTTTTTAGAACTGTTTTCTAAAGATAATAAATTTTTTTTTGCAAATTCATTTATCTGTTTAATAGTTGTGTCCCCAATAGATCTTTTTGGATTATTTACTATTCTTTCAAATGAAAGATCGTCTTTATTTTGATAGATTAATCTCAAATAGGCAATGCAATCTTTTATTTCTGCTCTTTCATAAAACTTTGTACCTCCAATAATTCTATATGGGAGTCCAATTTTTAAAAATCTTTCTTCAAATTCTCTAGTTTGAAATATTGCTCTTACTAGAATAGCAATTTTATTTAGAGAATTTTTTGTTTTAATATTTTTTTCAATTTGATCCGAAACTCCAATGGCTTCGTCTTTAGCATTTCTAAAACAATTCAATTTAACTAAATCACCCTCATCTTTTGTTGTCTTTAAATTTTTCCCTACTCTTTTAAGGTTATTTGATATTAAGATTGAAGCGGTCTCCAAAATATTTTGTGTAGATCTATAATTTTTTTCTAGTCTAATAATTTTTGTATTTTTATAAATTTTATCAAAGCCTAGAAAATTTTTAATTTCGGCACCTCTCCAACTATATATTGATTGGTCATCATCTCCTACACAACAAATGTTATTATGTTTTTTTGCTAGAAAGTTTAACCACTTACTTTGGATGTAATTGGTATCTTGATATTCATCCACTAAAATATATTTAAAGTTATTTGAGTAAATTTCAAGAATATCGTTGTTATTTTCGAATATATTTACACAATGCAAAATTAAATCTCCAAAGTCACAAGTATTTAAGTCCAAAAGTTTTTTTTGGTATATTTTATAAATTTTTAAAATACCTTTTTCAAAAATATTTTTATTACTTGGCTTAACTTTTTCTGGATAAAGACCTTTATTTTTCCAACCATTAATTACAGAAAGAATATAATTTGGAGATAATTTCTTAATATCAATATTTTCAGATTTACAAATATTCTTAATCAATCTTATTTGATCATCTTGATCTATGATAGAAAAGTTTGAATTCAGACCAACAGCACGAGCATGTCTTCTTAGAAGTTTTGCACTTACTGAATGAAAAGTCCCCAGCCAAGGAATTCCTATTGCTTCTTTTTCTAGCATGGCACTCACCCTATTTCTCATTTCTTGAGCTGCTTTATTTGTAAATGTTACAGAAAGGATTTGGTTTGGGTTTGCTTTCTTACTTTTAATTATATGGGCAATTCTAGAGGTTAGAACTCTGGTTTTGCCCGAGCCAGCTCCAGCTACTATCAATAGTGGTCCATTTAAATAAGAAACTGCTTCTTTTTGTTCCTCGTTTAGTTTTTTTAAATATTCAAAGTTTAACATTTCTAAATTATCATTATAAGTCATTAATCTTTATTTTATGAAAAAAATTAAAGACAAAATAACTGATGTTTATAATCGATATCTAATTTTTATTAGAAATGCCATTACAAAAAAAATAAAAAAATTTGGCATAATTTCATTAAATATTTTTTTTTATCTTATTAAATTAAGTTTTTTAAGTAGCAAAAAAGTTGAGATAAGTATTTTTAGTAGATATTTAATTCTAGTAATATTAGTTTTATTTTCATACCTATTTTATCTATCTATTCCTACTTTGTATAATTATTCTGAGATACAGAAAGATTTGACAAAAAAACTTAGCAGCGAGTTTAATTTAAATACATCTCTTTCAGCGAATATTACGTACAAAATTCTTCCATTACCAAATTTTGAATTATCCAACGTTTTATTAACAACTGGATCTAAAAATAAGTTTGATGAATATGCGCAAATAAAAAAAATGAACATTTATATTAGCACGAAAAATCTGCATAATAAAAATAAAATAACAATTAAAAATATCTTAATTTCAGAAGCAAATATTAAAATTAATAACAATTCGTACAATTACATTAATAATTATTTAAAACAAAAGATTTCAAATAAAAAAATTAAAATGAAAAAAAGTAAGATTTTTTTTATTCAAAATAATTTAGAAAAAGATCTAATAACATTGGCTACAATAAAAAATCTTAATTTATTTCATGAATCGAAAAAAAGTTTAAATAAAATTAAAATCGATGGCACAATATATAATACTAGGTATAATTTTGTTTTAACAAAAAATATAAATGAAGTTGATGTTACGGATATACAAATTAAATTTAAAGATTTCAACGCTTTATTAAAAAATGTTATTTCCAAAGATAAAAATGATCAAAAAAAATACTTAGGCAAAACATCATTAATTTTTTCGGGTTCAGAATTAAATACTGAATACCAATTTTTAAATCAAATAATTAATTTACAATCACAAAAATCGAAGTTGAATAATAAAAGTATTAATTATGAAGGGAAAATAAGTATATCTCCTTTTTATTATAATATAAAAGTTAATCTATATAGTTTAGATATCTTAAAACTTTTTAATAATTTATCTAAAATTAAAAATCTGTTAGATGAAAAAATTTTACTAAATAATAAAATCAATGGTCAGATATTATTAAATATTAATTCTCTAAAAGGAACGAAATTTTTTGATAAGGGGAAAATTAAAATTAATATTGTTAAAGGAAAATTAATAATAAATAATACTGAATTAATATCTGATAAAATAGGAAAAATTATTTTTAAAGATTCAAGTATAGAAATTAAAGATAATAGAAGAATTTTTAAAGCAAATATTTTTTTTGATGTATTGGATCAAAAAAAATTCTATCAAAAATTACAAGTTCCAAAAAGCAACAAAATAAAACTAAATAATATTTATTTAGAAATGGAAAAAGATTTAGATCAAGGTGATATCAAAATTAATGAATTTGTTTTAAATAAGGAAATTTCAAAGGCGCTTTTGGAAAAGTCGATAGATTTAACTAATGAGATTGATGTATCGGAAATTCAAAAATTAAAAAATTGGATAGAGTTAAAAAAATTTTCAAACAGATTATTTTCCAAGATTAAAGAACTTAACTAGGGTTAATCATTCTTTTCGGATTTACTAATCTATTGTAGTCTTTTTCATTTATTAGTCTTGATTTTAAAGCTTCATCTTTAAGGGTGGTATTATTCTTTAAGGCTTTCTTTGCAATTTTGGCTGCATTGTCATATCCAATTTTTGGAGCTAATGCAGTTACAAGCATTAAAGAATTGTCTAAGTGATCTTTAATTTTATTTTTATCAGCTTGAATTCCTTTCACGCAATAAAGAGCAAAGTTTTTTGAGCTATCTGCTAGAAGATCAATTGACTGTAATATATTATGAGCAATTAGTGGTTTAAAAACATTTAATTCAAAATGTCCGTGAGAGCCTGCCATGGTAATTCCGTTATGATTACCGATCACTTTTACACATACCATCGTAACTGCCTCTGACTGTGTTGGGTTTACTTTACCAGGCATAATTGATGAACCTGGTTCGTTAGATGGTAAAATCAGTTCACCATAACCAGCTCTTGGGCCCGATCCCAAGAATCTAATATCATTTGCTATTTTCATTAAACTTACAGCAGTAGTATTTAATGTTCCTGAAAAATTTACTATCGCATCATGTGCTGCTAGTGCTGCAAATTTATTTTTAGCAGGTTTAAAGGGCATTTTTGTAATTTTTTTTATTTCTTTAATAATTTTTTTATCAAAATTTTTTTTAGTATTTATACCCGTGCCTACTGCTGTTCCGCCTTGAGCTAAAAAATAGATTTCATCTAAGCCATTTTTAATTCTTTTAATGCAATCTTCTAACTGAGATTGATAACCAGAAAATTCTTGGCCGAGTGATAGAGGTGTTGCATCTTGTAAGTGGGTTCTACCAATTTTGATTACATTTTTGAATTTAATTACTTTTTTTTTTAATTCACTATTTAACAATGAAAGAGATGGTAGTAATTTTTTTTTTGTTTCCATAGCAATTGCTATATGCATCGCTGTTGGAAAAACATCATTCGTTGATTGAGATTTGTTTACGTGGTCATTGGGATGTACTGGTTTTTTGGTCCCCTTTTTGCCACCTAGAATTTCTATAGCTCTGTTTGAAATTACCTCATTTACATTCATGTTTGTTTGGGTTCCCGAACCAG
>MDSW01060792.1_pt1 | contig 26224 bp, 25 predicted proteins | sample 811171 | NCBI WGS metagenome assembly MDSW01 (sample SAMN05326641, study PRJNA326480) | marine metagenome | isolation source: seawater | place: Atlantic Ocean: North West | collected 2012 | reverse complement strand
TGGGAGCATCGCCTGATTGACCATTAAAAAGACCCCACGTTGGGGTCTTGCCTTCAGCCTGAAACGCGCTGGAACCTCGAAGAAGATCTTGAGGAGAGTTTGATGGTGAAGGTCAAATCCCCTCCCAAGCCCTTTGCTTTAAAGGGCTTGCAAGAAGCACTGTCTACTTGATGTATTCCTTCAGGACGCCGTTGCGATTTGGGTGACGCAATTTACGCAGCGCTTTGGCTTCGATCTGGCGGATCCTCTCGCGAGTGACATCGAAGATCTGGCCGATCTCCTCAAGGGTCTTCATCCGACCGTCATCCAGGCCATAGCGCAGGCGGAGCACGTCACGTTCGCGTGGACTGAGAGTGGCCAGCACTCCCTCAAGGTCCTCGCGGAGCAGGTTCTTGGCGACATCCTGCTCAGGGTTCTCAATGTCCGCTTCGATGAAGTCGCCGAGACGGGAGTCCTCTTCCTTGCCGATCGGAGTCTCGAGCGAGATGGGCAGCTGGGCGCTCTTGGCGATGAACCGCAGCTTCTCGATGGTCATTTCCATCGACTCGGCAATCTCCTCCTCGGTCGGCTTGCGCCCGAACTCCTGACTGAGCACTTTGGTGGTTTTCTTGATCCGGGAGATCGTTTCATAGAGGTGCACCGGAAGACGGATCGTGCGGGACTGGTCGGCAATTGCACGGGTGATGGCCTGACGAATCCACCAGGTGGCGTAGGTGGAAAACTTGTAGCCCTTCTCGTGATCGAATTTCTCGGCGGCACGGATGAGGCCAAGGCTGCCTTCCTGAATCAGGTCCTGGAAGCTCAGGCCTCTGTTCATGTACTTCTTGGCAATCGACACCACCAGGCGCAGGTTCGACTGCACCATCTTTTCCTTGGCCCGGCGCCCCAGCATCAGCCGACGGCGGAAGCGAATCAGGGGCATTTCGACCAACGCCGCCCACTCTTTGTTGTCGGGTTCGCGGCCGTTGTCGCTTTCGAACTGGGCAGCGAGTTCCTCGAGGTAGAGCAGGTCGGCGATTTTCCGTGCCAGCTCGATCTCTTCATCCGGACGCAGTAGGCGAATGCGTCCGATCTCCTGGAGGTAGACCCGAATGGAGTCTTCGGTGTAGACGCCTTTGGGCCCGATCTTGATGCTGGCCAGAGCCTTGGCCTTGGCATCCTTCTCGGCGCTCGATGGGGTGGCCGCAGCTGTGACAGCCTTGGCATCTGCAGCTTTTGTCGTTGCGGTGGCTGCTTTTGAGGCGGCAGCCTTGGTTGTTGTGGCTTTAGCGCTACTGGTCTTGGCGGCAGCCTTGGTGGCAGTGCCTTTGGTTGCTTTGGCGGCTTTGCTCTTGCCGTCCGCAGCGGCCAGCAGTTGGTCAGCGGCGGCTTTCAAGTCAGTTCCTACAGGGAGATCGGATGTTTTGCTTTTGCTGGAGCGGGTCTTGCCGTCAGCTTTGGTTTTGCTCTTGGCCTCTGCCTTGGCTGCACTGGCAGCTTTGACGACCTTGGATTTGCCGCGTGAGTCGGCCAGCATCATGATCGACGGCTTAGCAGCGGCTTTGGGCTTGGCCTGTGCTGTTTTGCTCGCAGCAGGACTCATAACGGCAGAAGGGGCAGCGGGGTTAGCAGTACGACACTCAAAAACCGGCTCGGTGGACGGTTGGTGAGCGATGACAAATGTTCAGGCGTTCTTCGGTACCGAGGAGAAGCGGTGACGCAACTGAATCAACAAGGTTTGACTGGATTCTTGGACCGATGCAGGGCTGTCAGGGGCTTTCTTAGACCGGTCGATCAACATTGGGATGGATCCCTTGCTCGAGCTTCGTGTCTTCCCTCTGGACGGAACTCTGCTTGGTTCCGACAACAGCGCAGTGCTGTCCAACTTCTTTATCTTAAAAAAAACTTGCGACACCTGCAACCCCACTGCAGCATCAAGCGATGGAGGCGATGGTGACAGCTAGGCAGGCAACCGCGCCGATCACTGAGGTGGATGTGTGGCTCGAGGCCGGCAGGGATGGTCGTGCTTTCAGCTATTGCGATCGTCACCAGCTCGGCATTGGCATCGGCGATCTCGTGCGCGTCACGCTGCGAGGTCGGCCCTTACAGGGATTGGTGGTGGCCTGTCGGGTGGTCACTTCAGAGACAATCGAACCAACGTTGCAGCCGGTTCAGGCTCTTGTGCAAAGCGCAGCGGTGGATCCGATCTGGCGCCATTGGCTTGATGCCATGGCCAAGCGCTGCCATACCAGTCCGTTCCGGATGCTCAAGGCTGCCTTGCCTCCCGGTTGGTTGGGTCAGCGACCTCGTCGGCAGGCGGCGGAGCGGCGGATGTGGTGGGTCCAGCCATGCGCGATCGAAACCGATGACGCGTCTTCAGCACAGCCGGTGTTGCCAGCACGTCAGAAAGAGCTGTGGGATGTGTTGATCACAACGGGGGGGAGCTGGCAGCGGCAGTTGTTAGCGGAGGGCTTTAGTGGCTCTCTGGTTCAAGCCCTTGTGCAGCGTGGCCTTGTCCAGAGGGAGCAGCGTCCCTCCCCTGCTGCAGTAGTGAGCTCGCAAGTCAGTCCTGATTCTGGAGCTGCGCTCGAGAGTCCACGCACGCTCACGGCGGAGCAGGAGCAGGTTGTGGAGGCATTCTCTCGTCAGCCTGAGGGTGGCGGAATGCTGCTGTGGGGGATCACCGGGTCAGGCAAGACCGAGGTGTATCTCCAGCTGGTGGCCAAAGAGCTGGAGGCTGGTCGCCATGCCTTGGTCCTCACTCCTGAAATCGGTCTGATTCCCCAACTGGTGGATCGCTGTCGTCGTCGCTTCGGTGCCCGGGTTGTTGAGTATCACAGCGGTTGCAGCGATCGGGAGCGAGTCCGTACCTGGCGTCGCAGCCTGGAAGCGGCGCAGCAGCAGAGTGCTCCCTTGGTGGTTGTGGGGACCCGCTCGGCGGTGTTTCTTCCTCTCGATCCACTGGGTCTGATCGTGCTCGATGAAGAGCACGACAGTTCTTATAAGCAGGAGTCACCGATGCCCTGCTATCACGCCCGTGATCTGGCTCTGGAGCGGGTGCGTGCTCTCGGCGGGCGGGTCCTGCTGGGCAGTGCCACGCCCTCGCTGGAGACCTGGACCCAGCTGTCACCTGCAGGTCCTTTGGCCCTAGCGCGTTTGACGCGGCGGATCTCCTGCCAGGAACTGCCGCCTGTGCATGTCATCGACATGCGCGCGGAGCTGGCGGATGGTCACAAGCGTTTGATTAGCCGTGCCCTGATGGAGCGGCTAGCCCGTTTACGGGAGAACGGAGAGCAGGCTGTGGTGCTAGTGCCCAGGCGCGGCTATAGCAGTTTCCTCAGCTGCCGTAGCTGTGGAGAGGTGGTTCAGTGTCCTCACTGTGACGTGGCCCTCACCGTTCATGGCAGTCGCCCTGGACATCAGTGGTTGCGTTGTCATTGGTGTGACTATCGGGCCGAGATGGAGTCCAGTTGCAGCCATTGCGGCTCCCTGGCTTTCAAACCCTTCGGCGCCGGTACCCAGCGAGTGCTGGAACGTCTCTCCGAAGAATTGGAGGGATTGCGTTTGCTCCGCTTTGATCGTGATACCACCGGTGGCCGTGATGGCCACCGGCGTCTGCTCGAGCAGTTCGCCGCTGGCGAGGCTGACGTGCTTGTGGGCACTCAGATGCTTGCCAAGGGAATGGATCTGCCCCGCGTCACCCTGGCGGCTGTGCTGGCTGCGGACGGTCTGTTGCACCGACCGGATCTGCGCGCCGGTGAGCAATGCCTGCAATTGTTGCTTCAGCTGGCAGGGCGGGCAGGCCGTGGCGAGCGTCCGGGTCAGGTGTTGGTTCAAACCTATTCACCTGACCATCCGGTGATTCGCCATTTGGTGGATGGGCGCTACGAACGCTTCCTGGAGGAGGAAGTGGCTCTGCGCCGTGAAGCCGGTCTGGTGCCTTTTAGTCGCGCTTGCTTGTTGCGTCTTTCAGGCGAATCGGCATCGGCTACGGCCACAGCAGCGAGTCTGGTGGCCGAGTCTTTGCGCCCGCTTTGCAGCGCGGCAGGTTGGTGGCTGCTCGGGCCTGCACCGGCACCGGTGGCCCGGGTGGCCGGTCGCAGTCGCTGGCAACTGCTGCTTCATGGTCCTGCCGGTAGTGATTTGCCCCTCCCTCCCGGCTCTGCCCTTTGGGATGCTCTTCCCGCTGATGTGGCGCTTGCGGTGGATCCAGACCCTCTTCAACTCTGAGCCTGCAATGGCGGTTGTTGGATGCTCAGGAGGGCAGTTCCGGATAGCCGAAACCAAGCTTCAGGCGCAGTTGCTGCAACAGCAGGCTGAACCCCAGCAGAAACAGCACAACCACTGTGCCGAGGCCAAGCGGGCTCCAGTGCCAGCACTGCAGCGTCAGCTGATTGTGGGATCCCGGCTGCAGGGGCCACTCCAATCGTGTGTTGTGTGTGACGGCCGAAAGGGGGCTGCTCCTTCGCTTGTTGATTTGCCCTGGCACCGGGCTGATGCTCACGCTCAGGTCTGGCAGTGGCAGATCCTTCAGGGGCTTGAGATCGACATCGAGCTCGAGGCGCTGTTGCACCCCGATCAGCCAGTTGCGCTCATGCAGCTGCAGGCTTGGTTTCGGAAGCTGCAGGCCCGCGGCCTCTCCAGCGCTTGCGATCGTGTCGCTGAGTAGCTGCTCGGCTGCCGCAGCTCTCAGTACAGGTGCCTGGAAGCGTTGGCTCCCCTGTTGCACGCCGCTCGTCTGCGGTTGCCACGGCCAAGTCCCCCTGTGTAGCTCCTTCGCGAAGGCGGTCTGCCATGGCAGTAGACGGCCGGTGCCACTATCACTGCTCCAGCCCAGTTGGATCCGATTCGGTCCAACCAGGTCGATCTCTGTGCTTAGGCGCCCGCATCCCCCCAGCAACAGGGTGAGCGCCACCAACACGGCAATGACAAGCACGGCGAAACCTGGAGCCGCTGCCTTGGTGGGCCCGGTCGGTGGCGGCGGCGGCGGTGGTGGTCCTTTCCGTCTGCTGCGCCGCGTTGAGGCAGGAGCTCCACCCATGGTGGGATCCATGTCGAGCGTGGGCAGTTGCATCGACCAGCTGGCAGGACGCTGCAGGCTCGGTGCCTCAAGCACCTCCAGCAGTTGTTTGGCGCGGTTCCGCAGGTCTGTGTCGCGGCAGCGGGTGAGCAGGCGACAGGTACTGAGTGCCTTCTCCTCCTGGCCTTGTCCCATCCAGGCGGTCACCATCAACATCCGGATGCGGGCCCCTTCAGGATCCGAGATCGGCCGATCCTGTGTGAGCGGTTCCAGTAGTTCCAGGCATTGGCCGTAATCGCCCCGTTCCAGGGCTGCTTCAGCCAAGGCCGTAGGCAAGCTCATCGATCAACCGCGTCCCATCACCATCGTGCCGATTCCCGCGTCGGTGAACACCTCCAGCAGGAGGGCGTGGGGCACGCGGCCATCGAGAATATGGGCTGCGGCGACCCCCTGGGCAAGGGCCCGGATGCAGCACTCGGTTTTCGGAGTCATGCCCCCAGCCACGATGCCGTCTTCGATCAGTTGTCGGGCTTCCGAGAGGCGCAGTTGATGGATCAATGATTCGGGGTTGTCCCGATCTCGAAGGATGCCAGGCGTGTCGGTGAGAAGGATCAGTTTCTCTGCTTCAAGGGCTGCCGCTAGTTCTCCAGCCACTGTGTCGGCATTGATGTTGTGGGCCACTCCTGCTCTGGTGGCCGCCACGCTGGAGATCACCGGAACGTAACCCTTCTCCAGCAAGGGCTCGAGCACTTCGGGGTTAACCCGGGCCACATCGCCGACTAGGCCATGACTGCCGTCCCCCCAGGGGCGTGCTTCCACCAGTACGCCGTCGCTGCCGCTCAGGCCCACGGCCCGTGCCCCGAGCTTGTTGAGGCCGTTCACAATCTGCTTGTTGACCCGGCCCACCAGCACCATTTCCACCACATCCATCGTGTCGGGATCGGTGACGCGTAGGCCGTCGCGAAATTCGGCCGGAATGTCCAGACGTTTGAGCCAGGTGTTGATCTCAGGCCCGCCACCGTGGACGACGACCGGTTGAACTCCGACACTGGTGAGCAGCGCAAGATCGCGGAACACCGCTTCTCTCAGCTCGGCGTGGACCATGGCGGCACCGCCATACTTGACCACGATTCGCCGACCGGCGAACCGCTGGATATAGGGGAGGGCTTCACTGAGGACGGAAACCCTCAGGGCGTCATCGCTGGCCATCGATTCCGTTCACTGCCCCCCATGCTGACCTGTGGGCGGTACAGCGTCGCTGAGGAGGAGAAGATCAATGTGATCGGGATCCACCTCGTGCAGATTGGCCTGTAGCCCTTTGGCGAAGAAACGTCCAAGTCGCTCTTGTTTCTCCTGCCAGCGCTCCAGACCAACGGCACCAAGCGAAAAGCGCAGCCGCAGGCCATAGCTCTCTGCTTTGCTGAATTCCTCGATTTCCAGCAGCTGGGGAGGGGTGTCCTCATCCCAAAGCTTGAGGGCTTCAAGGGAGGATTCGAGATGGGCTTTCTGGCCATAGCGCCAGCGGGTCACATCCGCCAGAAGTTTGACCAGCTCAGGGGGGGCTCCATCACGCTGGGCCTTGAAGGTGGCAGCGGGTACCACCCGTCGTGCTGGTGGGAGCTCAGAAGACTTGAGCGCGAGTCCCCCCAGCAGGATCGGAATCCCGTAAAAGATGGTCGGCAGGCTGAGATTGGCATTACCTGTGGTGTACGCCACGACCCCCACAACGGTGAGAACGCCGCCGGCAACGGTGATCAGGTTGCCTGGGGAGAACAGATCTTTCATGGGGCTCACTCTGATGCACGCTCCGCGCAACTGCGAACGCACCCCCGAGAATGGAGGGACAAGTCGATGCCAAAGGACCAATGGAGAGCCGCTCCCCCAGCCAGCCAGATCAATCCGATCTCGTCAGCCTTATCCGCGATCTCGATCAGGATCGGGCCTGGTTGCTTGAGCAGATTGACCGGGGACGCTGGCCGGAGCTGCGCTTGGATCTTGCTGCCCTCGAGCGCGAACTGGGTCAGCTCCTGGTCCGCGCAGGTGAACGCATGGAGGGCGATGGTCAGCTCGATTGAGCGATCAGAAGGGGATGTCGTCGGTGTCAGGCACCAGTGGGGCGCTATTCCATTGAGCTGCACTCTCCTGAGCCGGAGGCTGCGTTGGCGTGGCTGCAGCCCGGGGCGCCTGGCGGACCGGAGCAGGTGCGCGACCGGTGGCGGCTTCCGAGGCAGGTGCGGCCATTTCGCCACCGACAGGATGCAGGCGCGACAGGGTGAACTCCGCTCGCTTTTCCTTCAGGCCGTCTTGACGAGGCACGGTGTTCATGCGCAGGCGGCCTTCGATCAGCAGTCGTTGTCCGGGTTGCACCCGACTCTGAAGTTCCTGCGCCAGGTTTCCCCAGCCCACCACCTTGATCTGACCAGGTGGGTCATCCGCCCGCAGACCATCGAACCGCACGTCCATTTCGGCGATCGGGGTCTGGTTGTCCTGGGTGTAGCGAAGGGTGGGTGCCTGGATCACTTCCACTTCGAGCACGCAGTGGTTCATCGCCGTCGGCTGGGTTGAATGAGAGCGCCATCCTGATGCACCAACCGAGGAATCGCCAGGGGCATGTGTGGCTTCTTGCCGGAACCGGGGAGGGACCCGCCCTCGCGGCGGCTTTGCAGGCGCAAGGTTTTCAAGTCAGTGTGAGTGTGGTGACTGAGGCGGCAGCACTGCCCTACAGGTCGTTGTCACTGCATCGGGTCTGGGTCGGAGCACTCTCAGACGAGCAGGCCATTGTCGATCGACTGCGCCAAGAGGGTGTCGACCAGCTTGTGGATGCCACCCACCCTTTCGCCACGCAGATCACCGCGCAGCTGGTGATGGCGTCTCGCCAGGTCGGATGTCCGTTGATCCGATATGAGCGGCCGATTCAACCCGCTCCCTGCAGTCGAGTGGTCGATTCGGTGGAGTCGATTCCTGCCGAAGCCCTCGCTGGACAACGCCTGCTGCTGGCTCTTGGCTCTCGCTACTTAGGGCGGCTGGTGCCACCGCTTCGCGCTGCAGGTGCGCTCCTCTATGCCAGGGTGTTGCCGACGCCTTTGGCTCTTCGTCAGGCGGTGGCCGCCGGCCTGCCCGATCATCATTTGGCGCTGCTTCGGCCTCTTCAGGGAGATAGCCCCGGGAGTCTGGAACAGGCTCTCTGTCGCCACTGGGGCATTACTGCTGTGCTTTGCCGTCAGTCTGGTGGCGCTGCCGAACGCTGCTGGCATGAGGTTTGCATCGATCGGGGGCTGCCGCTGTGGTTGCTGCGCCGTCCTGCACCTCCGTCATCGCTGCTGCTGGTGCATAGCGTGGAGCAGATGTTGGCCCGCCTGGATTGACCTCCTATGGATTCCCCAACTGCTGAGGAGAGGTGTGGGTCGCGACCCGATCAGCTCCTGGTGCTGGTGCTCACCACAGAGGCGGATGCGGCGCATGCCGATGCCTTGGCGCAGGCTTTGGTTGACCAGGGGCTAGCCGCTTGCGTTTCCCAGTGGCCCGTGCGGTCCACTTACCGCTGGAAGGGTCAGCGCGAGTGTGCGGAGGAGGTGCAGCTCCTGATCAAAACCAGTCGTGATGGCTGGCCGCGGCTCGAGCATGGCCTCAAAGAGCTGCACAGTTATGAAACACCCGAGGTCATCCATTGGCAGGCCGAAGCATCTGCCGCCTACAGCGCCTGGGTGGCGGACGCCGTCACATGTCCGCCCGTGCCGCTCAGCTGAGGTGCTTCTGGACCAGCTCGCTTAGGGACACTTGCGAGCGGGGGCCGAGTTGGGTCACGACTTGGCCGGCGCAGATCGAGCCAATGTTTCCACAGGTCTCCAGCGGTAAATCCTGGGTGTAGCCGTGCAGGAAGCCTCCGGCGTACAGATCTCCTGCTCCAGTGGTGTCCACCAGGGTGCCGAGGCTGTAGGCGGGGATGTCCCAGCGTTGATCGCCGCTGAGCACAACCGATCCCTGCTCGCTGCGGGTGAGCGCCGCGACCTGGCAACAGCCTTTCACTTGGGCCAAAGCCGCTTCAAAATCGTCGGTGCCGTAGAGGGAGGTGATTTCGTCCTCATTGGCGAAGAGCACGTCCACATGGCCGTTCACGAGTTCCAGAAAACTGTCGCGGTGACGGTCAACGCAGAAGCCATCAGACAAGGACAGGGCGACCTGGCCTCCGCCCTTTCGGCAGGTTTCTGCTGCGGCGATGAAGGCCCGCTTCGCAGCGGGACTATCCCAGAGATAACCCTCGAGATACAGAACTTTGGCCTCGCGCACCATGGACAGATCCAAGTCCTCCGGCTCCAGCTGTACGGATGCACCGAGGTAGGTGCACATCGTGCGCTGGGCATCTGGTGTGACCAAGATCAGGCAGCGGGCTGTGCTTGGACCTTCCGTGGCTGCCGGTGTCTCGAAACGGGTTCCGACGGCACGGATGTCGTGGCTGAAAATCGTGCCTAGCTGGTCATCTCGCACCCGGCCGATGAAGCCTGCCTTGCTGCCCAGTTGGGCCAGACCCGCCAAGGTATTGGCGGCGGAACCACCAGAGGTTTCCATGCCCGCACCACTGGCGCTGTAAAGGCGCTGTGCTTGTTCTTCATCCACCAGCGCCATCGCCCCTTTGTTGAGGTCGTGCGTGGTGAGGAAGGCGTCATCCGTCTGGACGAGCACATCCACGATGGCGTTGCCGATCCCCACAACATCCAGTGAGCGGGTGGATCCGAACCGGGATGGACTCATCAGGGTGTCACTGCGGAATCAAGGCAGTATCACCCCTCACGGTCCCTAGACCCATTGCGGTTTGGATCGGCAAGGATCAGGCGCTGAGCAGGGCCCGCTTGGGACCGTGAATTGGATCCTCCACCACGATCGTTTGATCGCGGCCGGCACCGAGAGAGACGATGGCAATCGGCACTTCCATCAGATCGGCGAGGAAGCGGAGGTAGGCCATCGCTTTTTCGGGCAGATCCTCAAGGGAGCGGCACTCCGCGGTCGAGCACTGCCAGCCTGGCAGGGTTTCGAAGATGGGTTGGCAGCGAGCGAATTCCTCAGCACAGGATGGGAAATGCTCGATCCGCTCTCCGTCGAGGTCGTAGGCCACACACACTTGAAGGGCGTCGAGCTCGTCGAGCACATCGAGTTTGGTAATCGCGAGGCAGTCGAGCCCATTCACGCCGACGGCATAGCGGCCGATGACACCATCGAACCAGCCGCAGCGGCGACGACGGCCGGTTGTGGTGCCGAATTCGCCACCCCTGTCGCAGAGGTGGTCGTTAAGGCTGCCGTCAAGCTCGGTGGGGAATGGTCCCTCGCCAACGCGGGTGGTGTATGCCTTGGCAACGCCGATCACGCGGTCGATCAGCGTTGGTCCCACTCCGGCTCCGATGCAGGCACCGCCTGACACCGGATTGGATGAGGTGACATATGGGTAGGTGCCGTGGTCGAGGTCCAGCAGAGTGCCCTGGGCGCCTTCAAACAGGATGTTCTGGCGTTTGCGGGCGGCCTGATGGATCTCGCGCGTGCAGTCGACCACGTGGGGAGCCAGTCGTTTGCCATAGGCCAGGTATTCGCTAATCACCTCCTCTGCGTCCAGAGCATCGACGTTGTAGATGGTCTGGAGAAGCTGGTTCTTCTCTTTTAAGGGGGCTTCCAGCCGATCCCGCAGCCGTGCTTCATCGAGCAGGTCGATGACGCGGATGCCGCTGCGCTGGGATTTGTCGGCATAGGTGGGGCCGATGCCTCGGCCTGTGGTGCCAATGCGTCTCTCGCCGCGCTGCTTCTCCATCGCCTGATCGAGCAGGCGGTGGTAGGGCATGGTGACGTGCGCAGTCGACGCCAGCTTCAGCCCGGAAATATCGATGCCGTTCTCGATCAACATGTCGAGCTCCCCCAGCATCACCTTGGGGTCCACGACCGTGCCTGAGCCAATCAGGCAGACGGTGTCTGGATAAAGAATGCCTGAGGGAATGAGATGCAGCTTCAGCACTTGATCGTCCACGACGATCGTGTGACCTGCATTGACGCCGCCCTGGTACCGGACGACTACATCAGCGGATCGACTGAGGAGATCCGTGATCTTTCCTTTTCCTTCGTCACCCCACTGCGCACCGATGACGACAACGTTGGCCAAAGACACTGCGGCCCGAAGCCGCCAATCTGCACAATCTACGATTTTCGCAGCTCCCCCCGCCTTCAGTCAAAAGGGGTGGGGGAACTGTTGCGAATTGGTTGAGAATCAGTTGCCGCGAACGGCCGCTTTCTCGGCCTTGCCCAGCTCTTTGTCAACCCGGCTGCGCAGCGTGTCTGGCAGGGGACGGTTGGCATAGGTTTTGTAGTGAGCAGCCAAGGAGTTCAGGGCTGTTTGCATCGTTGTGAACGAGCTCAATCCGTTCACTTTGGGACGGGGGCGATAGCGAGACATGTACGCATTGATCACAGCCGTTGCTTGCGTTTCGGCCTCGGCCCTGCCCTCGTCGTCCTGCGCCATGGCAATGGTGGACTGCAGGGTGTGCACCACCGCCACAGTGTCCTCCACGTAATCACCGGTGAGGCCGGAGGCCCCGGCGCCGGAACAGGCTGTGAGCATTAGGCACAGCCCAAGGCAGGCGGCCAGGGTGATGCGCATCAGTTGGCTGGTCAAACGATTCAAGGCGGAGAGCATGAATCAGGAGTCAGGTTGAGACGACTGTACGGGTGGTCTTGCCGCTGATTGCGCCCTGGAGAATCTGGAGGGCTTCAGCGTGAGGCAGGCGCTGGGTTTCTTGGCTGGCACGGTCGACCAGTTCCACCTGGCCCTCGGCTGCGTCGCGACCTACGACAACTCGCCAAGGGATGCCGATCAGGTCGGCGTCCTTGAACTTCACGCCGGCCCGCTCGCTGCGATCATCCAGCAGCGCATCAACGCCACTGGAGAGCAGGTCTTGGTAAAGCCGCTCACCCAGCTGCTTCTGGGTTTCGTCCTGCATGTTGGCCACCACAATCACGGCCTGGAAAGGTGCGATCGCAAGCGGCCAGCAGATCCCGGCTTTGTCGTGGTGCTGTTCCACGGCGGCCTGGGCCAGCCTGGACACGCCAATCCCGTAGCACCCCATCCAGAAGGCCTCCTGGTCGCCGTCTGCCGTCGTGAAGGTGGCCTCCATGGCTGAGGAATATTTTCGGCCTAGCTGGAAGATGTGTCCGACTTCGATGCCGCGACGGGCGATCAGCGTTTGGTCCGGGGCCTGCAGGCAGTGGTCGCCTGCTTGAGCATTGCGAAGATCGACCGTCTTTGGCGCGCAGTCCAGTTCCTCCCAGCGGCTCCCCCAGCGATGCTGATCAGCGACGTTGGCGCCGCATACGAATCGTTCCAGCTCCAGGGCGGTTGGATCGGCGAAGCGCAGGAAGGCTGGCACCCAGGATTTGGATCCTTGCAGGCAGCTGTCTGCAAGGTCGGGGCCGAGGGCACCGAAAGGCCATGGTTCTAACCCCTGATTGGCGATTTGTTCCTCGCTGATCGGGGTGATGTCGAGCACTCCGTCCTGTTGATCGTTCGTTAGGGCATTGATCAATTTCACGTCATTGAGCTGCTGATCACCCCTTAGGCAAACCAGAACAGGCCGCTGGGCACCGGATTCCATCCGCGCCAGCAATGCGATCACCTTGACCACTTGCTGCGGTTGTAGGCCTTGGGCTTTGCATAGGGCCTCAATGGTCTTCTGCCCAGGGGTGTTCAGAACAACGGCTTCCCCTGGGGGCAGGGGGGTGGCTTCAGAAGGGATCGAGACCGCTTTCTCGAGGTTGGCGGCATAGCTGCCGTCCTCGCTGGTAAGAATCATGTCCTCTCCCGCATCGGCGGTCACCATGAATTCCTGGGACGCTGCGCCACCGATGGCACCGCTGTCTGCCTCAACGGCCACGGCCTCAAGCCCACAACGCTCGAAGATCCGGCGGTACGCCAAATCCATCTCTTCGTAACAGCGACGCAGGTCCTCTTCGTCAGTGTGAAAGGAGTAGGCGTCTTTCATGATGAATTCACGCCCGCGCATGAGGCCAAAGCGGGGGCGGATTTCATCTCTGAACTTGGTTTGAATCTGGTAGAGCGTCACCGGCAGCTGTCGGTAGGAGCGCAGCAGCTCGCCGGCGAGGGTGGTCACGACCTCTTCGTGCGTGGGCCCGAGGCCCACTTCTCGGCCCTGTCGGTCCTTGAGGTGGAACATGATCCCTTCGCCCGCCGTGTAGCCCTGCCAGCGACCGCTGCGTTCCCACAACTCTGCAGGCTGCAATTGAGGAAGCAGCGTCTCGAGCGCGCCGGTGGCATTCATCTCCTCTTGCACGATTGCGCTGATCTTGCGCAACACCCTCCACATCAGTGGGAGGTAGGCGTAGATCCCGGATCCGATCCGACGGATATAGCCGCCTCTTAACAGCAGCTGATGGGATGCGATTTCCGCGTCGGCGGGCACATCCCGCAGCGTCACCAGCATCAGGCGGGAGACGCGCATGGGAGTGGACTTGCAGTGAAGCCGGAAGCTATCACCGCTGCGAATCAGGCAGGCTGTTTAGGCGATTGTCGAACTGGCACGACCGGTCTCATTGGAGACTGCAACATGAGTCTCAACTGCTAATCTCCGCGGGACGCTTGGCCTGTGAAGGCAGCTTGCATGTTTCCCCGTTCGGTTGACTCTCCTCTTTCCGTCCCTGCTCGGAGCGTTGAAAGCGGCACCGACGTGGATGCAGTGATGGCGCGTTCAGAGTCCCTGGTTGGGATCGACGAAGTTCAGAAATCCCTCAATCGTTCAAGGGCGTCGGTGTATCGCTACACCAACACTGATCCTCGCAATCTCAATCCACCTTTTAATCCACGCAAGCTCAATTCCGAGTACCGCAGCGATCAGAAGGATCCCCTCCTTTTCCATCCCAACGAGGTGGCGCGTTTCGCCAAGGATGTGCTTCGGATTAAGGAAGTGACCGTTGAGGTGCTTAATTCGCCATCCACGGCCACACAGCAGTGCCTTTCGGCGATTCTCGAGGAGCTGCGCATGATCCGCTCCCACTTGGATTCACTGCCGACGGCCCCTGCTGATCCTGCTGATCTTGCAGCCCGTCGGGACCGCCAGGAACGACCGGCTGCCTGATCAGGCTGTCTTCAGCCGAAATCGATGGCATGATTGGGAGGCCACACGCTGCTAAGGCTGTGCGTGGTGCTTGCTCCACCCTCTTCCTTCGGAACGGTCGAGTGGGTTGTCCCCCATCACCCTTGCATGGACCCTGAGCCTGCCAACGGTTCTCAATCAGAGCCCTCACCGCCTGAACCTCCTGGCCTAGAAGGCATTGATCTCTCAGGACCATCTCTTCTCCTGATCGGCTTCACTTTGGCCTTGGCCACCATTGGTTTTCCGGTGGCTGCAGTGCTCACAGATCGTCCATCTGTCTCCGTTCACGACCCCATTGCGCAGGATCGGGATGGATCTTCGCTCCCTTCTTCCCTCGCCGTCACCCGGTCTCGTCAACCTGGTGGTTGAGATACCAGCGGGAAGTCGCAACAAATACGAATACTTCGAAGAGGCTGGGGTCATGGCCCTCGACCGAGTGCTTCATTCCTCGGTCAGATACCCCTTTGATTACGGCTTCATCCCCAACACGCTTGCTGAGGATGGATCTCCCTTAGACGCGATGGTGATCATGGAGGAACCCACCTTTGCCGGTTGTCTGATTGTGGCGCGGCCGATCGGGGTTCTCGATATGCATGACACTGGTCATTACGACGGCAAGATTCTGTGCGTCCCTGTGGCCGATCCCCGTCAGAAAGGGATCGAGAGCATTCGCCAGATCGCTGAACATCAGCTTGAGGACGTGGCTGAATTCTTTCGTGTCTACAAGAACCTTGAAGGGCGCGTGACGTCGATCGGTGGCTGGAGGGATGTCGATGCCGTTCTTCCCCTGCTCCAGGACTGCATCACGGCGGCCCAGGCTTGAGCCTTACCTCGGTGACGTTCCGGGCAAATTCGTTGCAGATTCGTTGGATGGTGCCCGCAAGCTTGTAGGTTGGTGCGCGCCCAGCATGTGAACGACCCGTGCCCACCATCCGTTTTGAGCAGGAAGGCCAGCAGGTCGGTTGCATCGAGGGGGCCAATCTGCGCAAAGCAGCGCTTTCTGCAGGCATCAATCCCTATAAGGGCCTGAACAATCTCAACAACTGCGGTGGCGTTGGCCAGTGCGGAACTTGCGTAGTCGAGGTTGTTGAAGGTTCCCAAAACCTCTCCCCACGCAGCGATGTCGAAGAGGTGTATCTGGCTGATCGCCCTTCCAATTACCGCCTGAGCTGCCGCACAAGCGTCAATGGTGACGTCACCGTGCGCACCCGCCCTTCCGATGGTGTGGGTAAAGGCTCGAACAGCCTCATCGGTGCTGTGAAGAACCTGTTCGGAAAGTGATCCTTGGCTGAACCACTCCTTGTTTGGAGTTATTCCCGCTGTTCGACCTGCCGCAAGGCGCTGGCATGGCTTGAGCAGCAGGGAATCGTCCATCAGGTTGTTGATATCACCGAGTCTCCCCCTGATCGATCAATGCTTGCCGCGGCAGCTGATCATTTCGGCCGACGCGCTCCGTTGTTCAATACCAGTGGTCAGAGTTATCGCGCTCTCGGTTCTGCTGTTGTCAAGGCGATGTCCGATCCAGAAGCTCTGGATGCTCTCGCAGCCGATGGCAAATTGATCAAGCGTCCCTTCGTTGCCCTGCCAGATGGCCGATTTCTGGTCGGCTTCAAGCAGGACCAGTGGATCGAGGCGTTTGGTCGCTGAAGCTGAGGCCATCAAGTTCAGTGATCAGTTCGGTCACACCGCCTTGATCCCTCAGTTGACGAATGCTTGATCGTTTGAGCTCCTCGAGGAAGGTGGTTACCAGTTCCTGGCTGCGGTCCAGAACCGGTCCTTGCTCCAGGGTTCGTGCCAGTTCCTCCCAGAACCGATCGAGCACATCAATGGAGAGATCCTCCAGTTCGATGTCTCGTTTTCCGAGTCTGTCACCGGCAGATCGTGACAGACCCAGAAGCCCATCCACCATCCCAGCGGCTAGCTGGCGGCTGAATTCGTTTTCTGCTTTCTGGACCGGAGCCAGATCCCTGAGCGCTGTTGGCAGCATCACATCGTTGAGACTGCGCTGCAGTGCATGGCTGAATAGAGCGACCAGTTGGGGACGCATGCCAGGGCTCACCTGGGTGAGCAGAAGGGGAATCCACAGCCGCAGCAGTTCCGCGAGTTCACGCTCACCGTTGTCATCGACGGACTGATGGCTGCGCAGATTCCGGATGCGCTTGGGTAGCTGGGGTGAGCGAATCAGTTGCTGCATCGCATCGAGAATGCGCACCGTGAGCACCTCGAACAGTTCCAGTGCCAGCACGGCCACAACGCCGCGACTCACAACCGTTCGCAGAGGTTCGAGCTGAATCAGCTGCGCATTCGAAAGCCGTTCTGTCACGGGAATCACCCGCAGTAGCCTCCAGAACGGCAGTAACAGCGGTAGATCGATCCAGCGACGCAGCAGGGCATCTCTCCAACGAATCGCTGGATACCGACGTTTCAGGCGAATGGCCCTGAGCAGGATGTCGATCAGAAAAAGGATCTGAAAGGGTGTATCGATCCGCCAGGCATGGTCGATCGGCTGGCCACTGTCGTTGATGCCACGCCAGTAGTTGGTGGCTGCTAACGGCAAGATTCGCTGATTCCAGAATGCTCGCTCTTGTTCCCAGTCGTGGGCACTCAGGTAGGTGTCGCCGAGGAGATGGGCGGCAGCTTGCTTGGGGGAGTCCAGGCCTGCCCGGGCTCGGAGCCGATTTTTCAGTTTCTCCAGCGTGCCGGCATTGCCGGACCCCACGAACGGGTTTTCGTCGATCAGCTGGCTGTTGCGCACCACCATCTCGAGTCGATGCTGGCGAGCCGCTGTGCTGTTGATTCCCTGGACTTTGGCGAGCCTCTCGAGTGCGCGGAAATGGGAGATGTAGGCGGTCGTATCGCGGTGGGGTGCAATCCCCTTCACCGGGTCATAGATCGGGGTGATGTCCGGCAACCAGGGCACGGGAATGCCCAGGCTCACTGAAGGAAGGGGGTAGAGGGTGCGCTGCAACCAGAAGTTCCGCAGCGGCACGTAGGTGACGTCGAACAGAACCCATGCCAGGTTGGCTGCTGCGATCAGTGCCAGGCCCTGGTCCCAGCGTTTCCAGAACCGGCCCTTCGAGGTGGCCTGCAATGCTTGCCAGCGGGGGCGGACCATGAGCTGTTTCTCTGAATCCCAGGCTAGAAGCTGAAGCCCATCGCGCCTATCCTGAGCAATCATTACTTTTGAGCCGCATTGGCCGACGCGCAGAGAGACGATCACTCCGACGAGCAGACGCCGGCAGAAAAGGGGCAGCAAGGTCACGTCGCCACAACGAAGCACCGCCTCAGGTCAAAGCACCGTGGTCATCCCTTCTGGGATTTTTGGGCACCTGTTCTTTTCACCATTGCCCTCTACTTCGGTCTGAGGATGTTTGTTGGCGAGTCTCGATATATTCCCTCCGGCTCAATGTTGCCTGGGCTCAAAATCAACGACATGTTGATTATTGAGAAGATGGCGTACCGCTTCCGCCTGCCTCGTCGCGGGGAGATCGTTGTGTTTGATGCGCCCTACGCGTTCGATCCTGTGCTGAAGGCTGACAGCCCCGCCCCTTCGCTGTGGCGTTGTCTTCCGGCCAATATTCCTTTCGTCAACAGAATTCCTGAGGTTTCCCCTAAATCCTGTGATGCTTATATCAAGCGTGTGATCGGGGAACCTGGGGATCGTGTTGTGGTGACCCCCCGAGGTGATGTGACTATTAATGGTGACAAACTCAACGAGCCCTATGTCACTAATTACTGCCCGGTTGATGCGCAGGGGATGAGTCGATGTGCACCTCTCAATGTCACTGTTCCTGAAGGACATGTTTTAGTGCTGGGCGACAACCGCAGCAATAGCTGGGATGGCCGCTATTGGCCTGGCACTCACTTCTTGCCCCAGTCAGCGATCATCGGCCGAGCGATCTGGCGCTTTCTTCCTTGGGATCGGGCGGGCGCTCTGGACTCCTGAGCCCACAGGCCACCACGGCCCCCCTGATCTCGAGATTGAGCATCGGTTGATTGCCTCCCCTGGAGGCATCGGCATGGTCGAGGCTTGGACGCCAGCGTGCATCGGGATCGAATAGCAGCCAACGATTGCTGCCGATTGCCAACTCCTCCGTGGGTTGCTTGAGCAAGCGTGCGGGGCCGAAACTGAGGGCCGCCCAGAGCTGGGGAATCGTCCACCCTTCTTCGCATACAAGCGTTTGCCAGAGCAGTGGTAGCACCAGCTGATGACCGACCAGGCCAGGTCGACGTTGTCCCGGAGGCAACAGGCAATCCTCTGGATCGAGAGGAACGGCATGAACAGCGACTGCGCCGATGAATCCGTTCTTGAGGGCTCGGATCAAGGCTTTTCGATCATCGATTCCCCCGAGCGAAGGGGTGACGCACCATCCCGGCGCCGTCGATGGGAGCCGGCTCCGATCCGTGACGAGATGCCACCAATGCACGCTGGCCGTGGGTCGAACAGTCGCTTGCTCCAACAGGTTGACACCGTCTGCTGTGGCAAGGTTCATCGCCCAAAGGGGTTGGTCCGGATAGAGCCGTTGCAGCTCCAGCAACTGCCCCATGGGGATGGTCTCGCTGGCGACCGGATCGATCGGCCATCCGGCCCGCAATGTTTCCACGCCCTCGCGCACCATGCCATCGCCCTGCAGGCTGGGATCCCGCGGTGCGACAAGGATCGGTGCATGCGCTCCCTCCGCCAGCACCAGACTGCGCTGCAGCAACCCTGTGGCGGGCATGGCCTCGCCGTCACACAGACCGATGGCTCCCTGGTCGAGCAGATCGCCATGGCAGCTGAGCTGCTGGCCTGCACCGTCCAGGCTCAGCGCACCCCAAAGGTGGATGCGCACATCATTGCCATCGCTGCCCCATCCCTGGAGGCGTTCGACACGATCCCTCCACGCGTTCGCTTGCGGCAAGAGCGCTACTTGCCCATACCCGGCTCTGGCCGCGACATGGCGCAGGCTGTCGAGGTTCTCGGCTTGCTCACCGAAAGGCTTTTCCAGAATGGAATGGGGATCCACGAGGCAAGGGGCAAGCAGCTGGTTGGGTGCTGGCTGAACCGGCACCGCTTCGCTGGCTGCCTGCTGGCGTGCCTCCTCTCCGAAGGCCACCAGCTCATGGTTTCGGATGAGGGCGGCACCATTCTCAATCGGATCCTGGCCACAACCAACCAGGATCCGAACGGGATCGAGAAGCACGGTCTGATGCATTAGCTCAGAGGGCTCCTGCAGCGGTGCGATCGAGAACCCCTCCGAGGTGGGACGTGAGATTGAGACAGGTCACAACCGAAGGCTGGCCCGGATCCGTCGGCATGTCGACCACCGTCACTCCACCGTTGCCTTGCTTCACGGACCAAATGTCGCCTGGAGTGAGGCCCAACAGCTGGCAGAGAATGGTTTTGTTCACCGCGTCATGGGCGACCACCAGAGCAGTCTCTTCAGGCTCAAGGCTTGCGGCGATCGTGTTCCAGGTGTTCACAGAGCGTTCCCAAACGTCTTGGATGGTTTCTCCCTCTGGAATCTGCACCGTTTCAGGAGTGCGTTTCCATTCCTCGAGCAGATCTGCCCATTCCGCTTTGATCTCGTCTTCGAGCTTGCCTTCCCAGAGGCCATGGCCAATCTCCACGAGGCCACGAGTTTCCGTCAGGGGCACCCCTGGATGGGAGCGAAGGATGCCTTCAGCGGTCTGACGTGGCCGAGTCATTGAGCTGCTGTAAGCCCTTTGCAGCGATACCGATTCGAGGAATCCTCGAGCCGCTTCAGCCTGGGCATGGCCGTTGTCGTTGAGGGGGATGTCAATTTGTCCCTGGAAACGGCCCTGACGATTCCAGTTGGTCTCACCGTGGCGCACCAGCACCAGTCGAGCTCCGTTCCCTTTTTTCGGCAGTCCCTGGCCAAGGTGCGCTGTGTTGTTCAGACATTCGATCTGCACCTGGTGGCCGCCGCTGGCCTTCGGACTGAGGTTGAACACCGAGAGCGAGGCGTTGTCAATTTGGAGACGACGGAAGCCCTGGGAGGGTTCTCCAAGAAGCACCAGGATCAGGCAACGGAGAATGGCGTTGTGGCCCACCACCAGCACTGTGTCGTTGCCTTCACTGGGATGTTGATCCAGGAGGCGATCGAGGAAATGCCTTGCCTGTGCCATCAGCTCCTGCACAGGACGGTAGGCACGGCCATCCTTCCGGGTCAGTTCCAGCTCTTCGGGATGAAGACGCCAAGCCTGGTAGGCCTCCGGGTAGCGGGCGGCTCGCTCGTCGGCGCTCATTCCACTCCAAGGTTCGAGATCCACTTCCAGAAGTCCTTCATCCATGACTGGAGTGAGGGAGTCTCCGCCTCTGGCCTTGAGTAACCCTTCACAGGTAGCGCTGGCTCGCTTCAGGGGAGAGCTGTACACCGCACTGATCGGCACGTCAGTCAGGGCTCGACCCGTTCGGCTCGCCTGCTCCTCACCTTCCGCTGTCAGAACGGAAAGGTCATCCCTTCCTTGAATCCGACGCTCCACATTGAAGCTGCTCAGGCCGTGGCGCACCAGAAGAAGACGGAGAGACAACGGTTTTTGGGGAGGGGCGCGGCCATCGTATTGGGGGCCAGGTCCCCTTTCTGTCGTCCGCTTCTGTCGCCAGCGGAGAGAATCGGTGTCTGTTGCTCCGCATCCGTTGACGTCTTCGCCGACCGATCGCCGGCTGACCAAATTATTGCTGGCTCTGATCTCCCTTGTGCTGGCGATGGTCGTGTGGGTGATGGGCTTGATCAGTAGCCTCAGCCGCGACTCCGTCACGCCGGCTCTCTCTCTGCAGCAGCAGGAGAAGGCCCTGTTGGCAGAACCGTCCCTGCCACCGCAGTTGAGGCCACTGCTGGTGGGAGGGGATCCATCTGCTCAGATGCTTGAAGCCCTAGAGGAGGTGCCGCTCGATCGGCTCGATGATCGACAGCGGCTTCTGCTGGCTGCACTGACTAGGGATGAGGCTCAGCGCACTGCAGCCCTCGCTTTGCCGATGCAGCGGCCTGAATTGAGCGCAATGCAACAAGCTCTTTCTACTTATGAGCAAGGTGGGGGGCTCACTGAAGCCAACCAGGCGCTGCTTTCCGATCCGGCGCTGGATCCGCTGCTGCGACAGCTCAGCTGTGAGGCCTTAGGTGGCAGCAAAGCCTGGTGCACCGATCCCAGTGATGCGAACGCTGCTGCTCAGGCCACCCAGCGACTGCTGCTGGCCGAATTGTTGCCAATCGCAGCGCTGCTAACTGGAGTGGGGCTGTTGATCCGCCATCTCTGGTCGCGCTTTCGCGGAAAGCTGCCCGCTTGGCCCCCTCTGGTCGGTCCGCTGCTCACACCGGCGGACATGGCGATCCTCGTGGCCGGAGGATTCGTCTTGCTTGGGGAGGTGTTGCTGCCCGTGCTGGTCAGTCCCCTGATCGCGCTGATCTCACAGGGGCAGTCCGGGGCTCTCGGTCAGGCGATTGCGGTGCTGCTCGGTTACATCGCTCTTGCCGTTCCTCCCTTGGGAATCCTTCGCCTTCAGCTCGGTGGACTGGAGAGAGAGGAGATGCCAGTGGGGGGATGGCTCCAGTGGCGCCCTTCTCCTTGGCTCACTGCCTTGCTGCAGGGGGGGCGCGGCTGGTTGATGGTGATGCCTCCCGTGGTGCTGACAGGTTGGCTGATGGGAAAGCTGGTTGGTGATCCAGGCGGTAGTAATCCCCTGCTGGAGATGGTGCTGCGCAGTGATAACCCCTGGGCTCTCGTCCTGCTCGCTCTCACTGCTGTTGTGCTCGCTCCTCTCTTTGAAGAACTGGTGTTTCGGGGTGTGCTTCTGCCCGTTCTCGCTCGGGTGCTTGGTCGAGGCTGGGGCGTGGTCATCAGCGGCCTGGTGTTTGCTGTGGCCCACCTCAGCATTGGTGAACTGCCGCCCCTGCTGGTGCTCGGCATCGGCCTAGCCCTGCTGCGTCTGAGCAGTGGTCGTCTGCTGCCCTGCGTGGTGATGCATGCCTCCTGGAACGCGGCCACCTTCCTCAATCTGATCCTTCTGGGCTCTTAATCAGCAGATCCCTGCCCTCATTGGCGTTTTCGGGCTTGCGGGAGGCCCTTGCCAATGGTTCACTGACGCATTGACGCGTCGATGACGTGAGCGCCGTTCCCCAGTCACGGATTGTCCCTGCAGAGCGCTCTGCAGCTTCAGGGGCATTCGAGCTGATCCAGGGATCGATGTCGGCCCAGCGGATGGCACGTCGGTCGCCTGTACTGGCTGGTCTCCATCGTGTTGCTGATGGATCGCTTTGTGGTGTCGTTTTGGCTGTCGTGGCGCTGTCGGGTCTGACGCTTCATTGGCAGCACCGTTGGACTGTGGCGTTTCGCCAATTGGAGGAGACCCGTAGCCTCTCCCATCGCCTGACCGAGTCAACCGCGACGCTTGAACGTCATTTGCTTGAGCAGGCCAGTCTTCCCGCCACGATGGTGCCCACTCAAGTGGCCAATCTCGTCTATCTCGATCGTCCACAGGTCAGTGCGGCAGCTCAGGATGTCGACCAGCTGGCCATGATCCAGACCTGGATGGATCAGCCGATCCAGCAGGGGTATTGACACCATGACCGAGCCGGAAGCCGGTCGTCGAAGACGTCGCCGCCCGCGCCAGCGGGTGATTCCACTTGAGTCGGTCCCGGCTCAACGCATGCGTTGGGTGTTTGGCTTGCTCTGCCTTGGACTCATCGGCTTGATGGGCCGTATGGCCTGGCTGCAAGTGATGCAGTCTTCCACGCTTGAAGCCCGGGCTCGCAGTGTTCAGACCCAGCGAACCGATCCGCTTGGGACCCGACGTCCGATCGTCGATCGTGCAGGACGTCTCGTTGCCCTGGATGAGGAACGCTTTCGTCTTTGGGCCCATCCCAACAACTTTCGCTTCCCAGGGGATGATCCTTCTGTCGTCCGTCAGCCTCTCGATCTGGCGCGTCGCCTTTCGGGTCTGTTGGCTCTGCCCATGGCCGATCTCGTTCAGCGCATGGGCGATCGACCTTCCGGGATTCGGCTGGCGGAAGGCTTGGATCCGGAAACCGCCTCAGAGGTTCGACGTCTCGGTATCAGTGGTCTTGACCTCGAGGCCTATTCCCATCGTGTCTATCCCCAGGGCAATCTGTTCGCCAATGTGGTGGGGTTCCTGAACCTGGAGCGTGAGCCACAGGCGGGTTTGGAGCAGAGCCGAGATCGCGATCTGCAACGGCATGAACAATCCCGCAGTCTGCGCAGAGGCGCTGATGGAACCCCCCTGCCGGACAACCTCAGCCCAGGGATTTTCTTTGGTGATGACCTTCGGCTTCAGCTCACTCTCGATGCCCGTCTGCAGGATCTGGCGGCGAAGGCCCTTGCGGCGCAGGTCAAGGAGTGGAACGCGAAGAAGGGTGTGGCGATTGTGATGGATGTGCGCAATGGAGAATTGCTGGCCCTGGCCTCGACGCCCACCTACGACCCCAACCGTTACTGGGATTTTCCGCCAGCTCTGTTTCGTGAGTGGTCGGTGCAGGATCTCTACGAACCCGGCTCGACCTTTAAGCCGATCAACCTGGCCATCGCTCTCCAGGAAAAGGTGATCGGGCCTAATGACACGGTGAATGACATCGGCCAGCTTCAGATCGGAGGATGGCCAATCTTCAACCATGACAAGGGTGCCAATGGGGTGATCGATTTCGCCACCGTGCTGCAGGTCTCGAGCAACGTGGGCATGGTGCAGGCGATGCGCAACCTGCAGCCTCTGCGCTATTGGCAGTGGTTGTCGAAGCTTGGACTGGAGTCCAAGCCCGACACCGATCTCCCCGGGGCCGTTGCCGGTCAACTCAAGACCAGGGAGCAATTCACCACTCAGCCAATCGAGCCCGCCACTGCGGCCTTCGGTCAGGGTTTTTCACTCACCCCGTTGAAGCTGGTGCAGCTGCATGCACTGCTGGCCAATGGTGGACGCATGGTGAGTCCCCATATCACGCGTGGTTTGCGTTCGGGTGATGGTCTGGCCAGACGCAATCCCATCCTGGGGCAACCGTTGATCCGTCCTGAGGTGACGCGCACCGTGCTGGCTTGGATGGAATCGGTGGTGGAGAAAGGCAGCGGTAAGGGTGCCAGAACTCCGGGGTACCGCATTGGGGGGAAAACAGGCACGGCCCAGAAAGCTCTCAACGGTGTTTATGTGCCTGGCGCCAAGATCTGCAGCTTCGTGGCCACCCTCCCGATTGAAGACCCTCGTTATGTGGTGTTGGTCGTTGTGGATGAACCCCAGGGCGGGAATGCCTACGGTTCCACCGTTGCGGTGCCGGTGGCCAAGAAGATCATTGATGGTCTGCTTGTGATCGAAAAAATTCCGCCTAGCGGAGGCCACACTGCCCATCAGCCGGCGCGTCAACCTGCTGCGGCTCTTGATGGGGATCCCAATGGGGCCCCAGCTCCTGCGGGTTAACAAACAGGGGGGTGCCAGTTCCGCTGAGCTGGCTACGTTACGAACCTAGAGCCGTACTTCGCTTCCATGGCCTCTCTTCTCGAACAGCTGTCCGCCATGACCGTTGTCGTGGCTGACACCGGCGACCTGGAGGCGATCCGTCGTTTCACACCACGGGACGCCACCACCAACCCTTCCCTGATCCTGGCTGCTGCCCAGATTCCCGCTTACCAGAGCTTGATCGATGAGGCTTTGCAGTCCTCACGCCGACTGCTCGGCAGCAATGCGCCGGTCGAGGACGTCGTGCATGAGGCCCTGGATGAGATCTGCGTGATCTTCGGCAAGGAAATTCTCAAAATCGTTCCAGGCCGCGTGTCCACCGAGGTCGATGCCCGTTTGAGCTTCGATACTGAGGCCACGATCGAGAAGGGTCGCAAGCTGATTCGTCTTTACAACGATGCAGGAATCAGCAATGACCGTGTGCTGATCAAGATTGCCTCCACCTGGCAGGGCATCAAAGCGGCGGAGGTGCTGGAGAAGGAGGGAATTCACTGCAACCTCACGCTCCTGTTTGGTTTTGGCCAGGCCGTCGCCTGCGCGGAGTCCGCCGTCACCCTGATCTCTCCCTTTGTCGGTCGCATTCTTGACTGGTACAAGGCCGAGACAGGACGGGATGCCTATCCCGGGCCAGAGGATCCCGGCGTGCTGTCCGTGACCAGGATCTTCAACTATTTCAAGACCTACGGCTACAAGACAGAGGTGATGGGCGCGAGTTTCCGCAACACCGATGAGATTGTTGAGCTTGCTGGCTGTGATCTCCTCACCATTTCCCCGAAACTGCTTGATCAACTCCGCAGCACCGAGGCCCCACTCGTTCGCAAGCTTGATGGAGGCAATGCCATTGGTGGTGAGCCCCAAATCCATCTGGATCGTCAGGGCTTCGATTCGATGATGGCTGACGATCGCATGGCCACCGACAAGCTCAGTGAGGGCATCAAGGGCTTCAGCAAGGCGATTGAAACCCTTGAGGCGCAACTGGCTCACCGCTTGGCCGAACTCGAGGGGGGTGCCGCTTTTCGGCATGCCGTTCAGGAGATTTTCTTGCTCAACGACATGAACGGTGACGGTTCGATCACGCGTGATGAATGGCTGGGTAGTGACGCCGTGTTCGACGCCCTTGATCAGGATCACGATGGACGCCTGACTCCGGAGGAGGTTCGTTCAGGTTTTGGCGCGGCTCTTGCACTCACGACAGCCTGAGTGCAAAGTCCCCGCCTTTTCTTTCAACAGTTGTTTCGCTAACCCAGATTGGTCCGCTGTAGGGCTTTTGACATCGTCACGAAGCCCTCTCGAGCTTTAATCAGCCATGGCCCTGGAGTTGGGAGTATGAACGCCCTTGACACCATGAAAGCTCTTGCTGCCACCAGTGAGGTGAGAGTTGCTCAGGCTGGAGAAGTGATCTTCTCTTCTGGTGAATCCGGTGCTTCGATGTTCGGCTTGCTTGAGGGGACCGTGCGCTTGTGCTGGACAACCTCGGATGGCAGCGATGGATATGAATTGATCGCAGCAGGGAATGTGTTTGGTTCGGGCGCTTTGGTGACCACGGATCATCGTCGCCTTGGCACGGCGATGGCTGAAACGGCCTGTCGCTTGATCGAAATGAACCGCGAGAAGTTTCTGTTTGCTGTG
>MDSW01200018.1_pt1 | contig 26240 bp, 7 predicted proteins | sample 811171 | NCBI WGS metagenome assembly MDSW01 (sample SAMN05326641, study PRJNA326480) | marine metagenome | isolation source: seawater | place: Atlantic Ocean: North West | collected 2012 | reverse complement strand
GCTCACGTGAGCCACACAACATGGGCTCTTGCTGACCACGATGCTTTCATCATGTTGTTCATTACACTTGGATTCATGTTCTGGTTACGAGCTGTAAAGTACGCTGGAACTGAACGTTTGGTACGAACCTCATCGGCGACTCCACGGGCGTTTATTGCTGGAATTTCAGCGGTTGTTGAACAACGCAAAGCCGCCTTTGCTGCTGCAGTATTGGCAGGTGTAAGTTTCGGAATCGTTTCTCTTGGTTGGAAAGGTTTCGTTGTTGGGCCTTCGATTCTCTTTTTGGCATATGCATCACAAGTCGCATTGAACATGTTCCGTCGTCGAGATTCGACCACCCTCAATGTTCTGTTCTTGACAATGCTGAGTGTCAACTTTTTGATGGCACTTCCATTCTATGGACACCCGCATATCAATCTGATTCTTGATGGCACAGGCCTTCAACCGTTCTTGTTTATCTTCGTGTTTACTCTAGCAATTAGCTTTGTAACAACTGGATTCCGAGATAAGCCTTGGTTGCTTATTCTTGGTGTTCTTGCGAGTGCAGGTGTTGTCTTCTTCTTGGCCTTGTGGCTTCTCAAGCAGGCAAACCTCTCCAATGCTTGGGATGTCTTGTTCACAGGCAGTGGATATTTCACAAAGACCAAGATTTTCGGAACAGTTGCTGAAGCAAACGCACCAAATCGTGGACAACTCTTTGCTCAATTTGGACCGATTACCTTTGTCCTTTCCCTCATTATGGGCGTTCTTTGTCTATGGTCTGCTCTCCGTGAGCGTAATCAAACCAAACTCGTCTTCGGAATTTGGATTCTTGCAGCCTCCTTCATGGCTTGGACGGCTGCTCGATTCATGTTCAATGCTACACCTGCCATCGCTGTTCTCGGTGCTTGGGGAATCGTTTCTCTGTGGAAATGGGCGAACTGGGATGGACTTGTCAAAACATGGAAGAAACTCGGAATCCGTTCTCCAGAAGACCGAATTCGTGGAGCCCGTGTCGCAGTATGGCGCACACCTTCATTTTCTGCCATTATGATTGTCATGATCATGCTCTTTGGTCAACAATTCACATACGGTCTAGATGCTGCTATACCTGGCAGTAACAATGCTGAAGACGATCTCGATGAAGTGATTTACAACATTATTCCTGATGCATTCCGCTGGGAAGTTGGTGGATTTTCACTTCTTGACGACAGCACATACGATGGGAATTGGTATCTGGGCTCATTTGGCTCTGGATTCAATGACAACGGTTGGAATACTGCTTATGAGTGGCTGGCCAACCAAGATACCGATATGGCGTATTCTGAGCGCCCTGCATTTGTTTCATGGTGGGACTATGGTTTCCAAGCCCTTGATACTGGTGAACACCCTTCAGTATCCGATAACTTCCAATCTGGAATTCCTGCAACTGGAAACATGTTGTTAGCCCGTAGCCAGGAAGATTTAGTTTCGATGTTCATTTGGCAACTTGGCCAAGGAGACATTGAGTATAATCAGGCACGTACAGACAACACTGCTTTCACATCGGGTTACAGCAACATTGCTGATTCGTATCTCAACGATGAGCAAATGGACCTCTTTTCAACGATCTCAACCAACGGTAATCACGAAGAAATGATCGCTCTGGCAAAACTCAACAGTTTCGAAGTATTCCAATCAAATGATGACGTTGTAATGGCAAAAGGTTACCATCAAACCGATGGTGTGTTTGATGAATCGACAGAATATTGGCGTATTTACGAAGATGGAGAACGCATGCTCTGTACTGAAACACTCTCAGCAACATGTGTTGATGGCGACTGGTCTGAATTGTTCGAAGCAAACCGTACATTCACGAACAACATCCGCACTGGTGCCGACAATATCTATGATAACACTCACTATATCATCGGAGATTATTGGTACACTGCAGACTTGATTGAAGAGTATGATTCTGTTGGAACCAATATTCACCGTAAGAATACTCGTCTTGCATTAACAGTTCAACTTCTTTCTCTCAGCCTCGATGCTGGTGAAATCATTGACATGTATGATGATTTGATTAATCTCGAAGGCTATTACACTGTTCAAGATTACGATGGCGCACCTGGTGAAACCGTCGACCGAGACCACGAAATCCGCTACTTTGCAATTGATAATCGACTTTACCCTCGTGCTGGTCGTTACACACAAGATATGAATTACAACCAAGGACAACCAATGGGTATTTTTGGAGCACCTACAATCTTGAGTGGACAAGATGTATCCACTTACATGGATGAAGTTTACGAAACTATGCGTGGAGAGTTCCCAGATGAGATGACTCGCACTGAAGTAGACCAAGCGATTACCGAGGACTTCCTTAACCAGCAATCTGGTTCCGATATTGACCCCTTGCAAGTTCAAGATGTTCGTGTTGACCACAATTCAGCCTTCTTTGACACAATGCTCGCCCGTACGTATGTTGGGTATGGTGCCTCTACACTCGGTGTCGATTCCGGTAGTTCGAACCCTCAACCTGCTCAACATTTCGGTCAATCCGGAAGTCCAGGCAGTATTCTAGGCCAAGCACTTCCACTACCGGGTGCTATGCAAAATCACTTTGTTATCGCAAACTGGTATAGTCCTGAAGCAAACAGTTCGGTAACAGCTGAAGAACAATTATCTGGAATCTCTCAGACCAATACTCTTGTCAAGATTCTCAAGTATTACTCGGGTGCAGAAATTTCTGGCCAAGTTACAATGAGCGACAATGGTCAAGGCCTACCTGGTGTACGCTTGTTGGTTGAACGAGACGCCTTCTCTGGAGAAGGTAGTGAAGACCTTGACCCTGACACCTATTGGGTTCCAATTGGCTACACTGATGCTGATGAAAACGGACATTGGTCGTTTGATGCTCCTGCTGGCCGTATCCGTGTCAGTGCATTTGCTGGTGATTTCGACCCAACAGCTGCTCAAGATAACCTCCGTTCAGGTGCTTACTCGCAAAACCTCGGCGATATTTTGACGGTTACAAATGATGATCGTCAAATCAATGATGTTACTGCGATTCTTGGTGAAGTTGCGAACATGAGTTGGCTCGGTGAATATCAACTCAATGTAACAGCTGAACAAGCAGATCGATTTGTTGAAGTTTCTACACCGTTCGACATCGCTGTTGAAAGCAGTGGTGTATCCGGTCAAGTTACATGGACTGGACATGAATCCTTTGATGGTGATGCATTGGTGAGTACTGATTTCGTTCTTCGTAACATTTGGTCGATGACTGAAAACTATACATTGACCACAACCAATGGTTCATTCTCTTCAACCGACAGCAGAATCCTTCAAGGAACCGGTGAAGTAACTTTCACTGAAAATGGAACTTTTGAAAGCGACGGTGTTGCTTTTGCAGATGATTTCACAGGAACATTCACTCGTTCCATCGCTGATTCACGTGTCTACACTAGCAACGGAACTTGGAACGGCAAGGGAACGCTTGTCGCTTCATGGGTTGCCAATCAAAGTGTGGTTTCTTGTCTTGATAACGAAACTGCTCCAATGCCCGAAAATGAATCTCTTTGTATTCAGGATGGAACAGTCTCACCAATTGCTTACCTTCTCGATGGAGAAATAGAAGCGAATGGACGCCTTACATCGGATGGTATTTCGACTTTGGTTACCGAACACGCTGGAGATTCTTTTGAAGCAACAGGCTCCTTTGATGGAACAGGTACACTCAATGGAACAGGTCTCTTTGTTGGACAGGGAGATTTCTCTGGACCAATGGTTCAACCGGGGTCATTCTACATCACAGGATTAATCCCTGGTGTTTACAATATGATTGCTCAATTGGAAAACGGAAAAGAAGTACTCTTACCAGACCCAGTCAATGTTGAGATATCTCCTTCGTATGACTTGGCAATGAATATGCCAGGTTCAATCTTTGAAGATACACTTGATGATTTCTATGAGGAAATTTTTGCTAATGAAACCATTGAATTGGTGGATATCGACCTCGGTCTTTCAGAAGTAATGAACATCATTACCGATGAAGACGGAAACTTCTCTTACGGCCCACTTGCTGCAGGTGAATATTATTACCGAGTCGACGTTGATAACGACGGCTGGTATGAATTGAACGAAACGTTCACTGTTCGTGATTCATCTGAAAACTTTTCATTGTTGATGAGTGTTCCAGAGATGCATGACATCTCCTTGCAACTTGAATCACCGCTTGACCCGTTGACTCAAGAAGCGTATGCAGATGTTGCAGGTCGAGTAGTTACCTTCACCAATGACGATCCATTGTTCGGACCTATCAACTCAACGTCTGATGAAAATGGTCTTGTCTACATTGAATTACCAATGGGCTCTTACACGATTTCTGATGAAACTGGTAATGAATACATTTTGTTTGACTATGTTTCACTCGAAACTGAAGACATTTCTATGACAGGAACCTATGCAATTGGAACTTGGGTCAACGGTAGCATCCGTGTCGTTGATGGTGGCTTGTTTAACAGCGACCTCAACTACAGTGTTTGGGCTGCTGAAGACGCCACAGTGAAACTCGATCAAAGCCAGCCAGCAGCAGGCCTTGAAATTGACTTTGTCGCGAATGACCTGTCCTTTTCCACAACTGTTGCAACCGATGGCAACTACAGCATTCGTCTACCGAGTGGTAATGATTTCCACATGACTACTTTCAGTATTGCTTCACAGATGTCCGGTGGTCAATTGATTGAACTCACTGGAGATGCAGAACTCGATCTTGGACTTATGTATCTTGAACCGACAACTGTTGCAAATGGATTTGTATTCCTTTATGACAACACATCTCTTTGGGATGGAACAGTTCCGGGATACGCTGCACAAACAGTTGTTGCAACGAGTTCAGTTGGACTTGAATGGAGCACAACCATAACTGATACCGGTGAATTCGCATTTAATCTACCAGAGGGACAATGGGACTTCACAGTTGACGATGTGGCACTGAATTCATCAAATGTTGAGAATTATAATATCATCGTCGATATAGACGTATTACCGACACCGATTGAATTGTTCGTTTACCCAGAATTCCTCACCATCGAACTTCATGTGTTCATGGATGCCGAAGGTGATGGAGTCTTTGCAAATGGAACCGCTGTGAGTCCTTCATTCACATTGATGCCACTCAACGACCATGGTCAACAGCACAACTATACTGCTGCTGACTATTCATCTCCTGGTAACATTACAGTTGTTCTTGAACTTGGACTGTACAGTCTACAGTTCAACACAACCGAGGCTTCGGATGAAAACGCATCGGATTACACACTTACTGGCGCAAATGTGTTTAACCCTCTACAGGTTGGACTTGAAGCCTATGAAGAAGCAGTAGCATTCCCTCTACGGAATGATTACTTGGTCTCTGGCGAACTCACGAACAACAGCGGCGGCGCTGTAGAAAAGCAATTCTTACTCCGAAATGAGGCTGATGATTTGTGGTTTAATATGGCTTCAGATGTCAACGGTAGTTTTGCTGCTTATGTTCCTGCAGGAGATTGGGTCGCAATCGTGGCTCCATTCTTGGCAGACAATGACAGTACCGAAACACTTCGCTATCCATTTACCATCGGTGATGACTCCTCCGTTCGAACGAACCTAAGTTTCATCTCTTCAGATGTTATTGAATTGAACTTCCAACTTCAAGAATCGGATACTGGCGAAAACATGTCTGATATTCGAGTTACCCTCGTAAGCCATGATGGATTTGGTAATATCACGCTTTCCAAGTCTGATGGAAGTGGAAACGTTAGCGAACAAGTGATGTCAGGCAACTGGAGTTTATTCTTGAATGAAACTGCACCTCAACGGCATTGGACAATTGATACCTCTTCTTCACCATTCGCAACATCAACAGCTGTTGATGGTGTTCTTGACCTTGGTATCATCAATGCAGAATTAGAAGTTGAAATTGGTGGTAAAGTATTCTGGGACCTTGATGATGACGACCTCCCTGATGGAACCGAGGGTGTTGCAAACACCACTGTAACCATTCTTGGAATGAACAATACCGAAATCGATACAAATGTCACCACCGATGAATTTGGTGTTTGGTCTTTGTTTGTCCCTATTCAGGATGAGTATCAAGTTTCTGTCAGCAAGGAAGGTTTCAGTACTGAAGTTTACAATGTATCGAATTCGAGTGCTTATCCAGTTTACTCTGAACCGGAATCTCATGATATTGAAATGACTGCAGGAAATGTAACTGTATCAGGAAATGTAACTGACATCAACGATGCAAGTCGATTGAACGGCTCGATAGTTGTTCTTTACCCATCCAGTGGAATGGCAGGAGAATCTCAAACAATCGCTTCTAACTTTGCCAATGACCAACTGACTTGGTCTGCAGTTATCGCACCCGGTAAGTGGGTTGTCGTCGTAACAGAGGCAAATGCTGGAGAAAACGGTGGCGGCGTTGCAGTCGGTTACCTGGACGCTAGTATCTCCGATGGTGCAACTCTCGACCTTGAGATGTCTCTCGGAGGATGGATAGACCTCTCTACAACTTGGACTGACATTAACCTCGATGAACACCATGCTGGTTCAGATCCACAAAGCAATGGTTCGTCGATGCTCAATGAATCAGTCGCCGTCACCTTTAGTGTCGGTTCAGATGTGGAATGGGATATGCCAGTAGGTGCAGATGGCACAATCAGTGTACTGATGCCAGCTGAATTTATTGAAATGGATTCATCCTTTGTCACTATTCAACATGATTTGAACATGGAGATGGATTACATTGGTGGCGCTTCAACACAAGTTGCTGAAGGACGTTCACCGGTTACGATTTCATACTCTCGAAACATAAATTCGGATACGTCGATTACAATGGTAGAGACCAGTCTTGCCAATGTCACCTTAGGTGAAAATGACCTCGAATTTGTTGCAATTGAAGAAAATGAAGCCTATCAACCAATCGAATTCGACTTGAATGTTGATTATGATGGCACTGAAACTGTTCAAGTGTTCGATGTGTTGGGACAAATTAATGTTTCACCTGATGAAGCAGACTGGAGTATTGAATTCTGGGATGGAACTGAATTTGTTGAATCTCATCAAATCTCCCTCGGTATAGGAAACAACTCTGCTGATACAAGTGTCGAATCTTCGACAACTCTGCGAGTTCGCATTCTTGTAGCAAATCAATCTGATGCTTGGCACTTGGTTGAAGGACACACGCTCAAGGTTCGTCTCATTATGGATGGAACACCATCGAGTGAAATTGCAATGAATGTCCAAATTCCTCAAATTTATGGTTTCTCATTCGCTGAGAAGGACACTGAAATTGGAATTGGAACTGGCAGCAGCAGTAGTTTTGGATTTATGCTTGAGAACACCGGAAACGGTGATGATTCATACACCATTGAATTGGCAGATAATATCCCAGAAGGCTGGGAAGTTACACCTACAAATTCACTCATAACCATCGCGAAGGGCGACAGTCGCTCTCAGATGTTTACAGCATATGCACCTGATGACTTTGTATCCGGTAGCAAGACTGTTACGGTTACGGTGACCAGCGAAGATGGAATCTTTACCGATACTTTCGATGTTGTAATCTCTAAGGCGAGTATTGAATTGTATATCGACCAAGGCGCTATTGTTACCCTTTCGGATAACGTTGCAGATACAGCAGGGAAACTTGTCATCCCAGTTACCAATCAAGGTTCTTTGGGAAGTTCTAATGTTGTTGTTTCAGCAAGTATAGTTGGCGGAGAAACACTTGGCTCGCAAACGATTACATTGAGTCCAAATGCAACAACAAATGCTGAATTTGATGTCTCGGCAGAAGATTCAACCGGTAATGTTCGTTTCGAAGTTCGTGTTGAGGTTGTTGGAGATGACAGTGAAAACGTCATCCAGCAAATCGGTGTAGATGATTCAAAAATTATTGATTTCTCAGTTGAATACTACATCACTGAAGAAACAAAAGATTCACCATGGTTTACCTTGGCAATCTTTGTTCTTGGTGCTCTTGTGATCTACGGCGGAATCAAAGCCTCTCGTGGCGGTTCAAAGAGCGCGCGTTTCTGATGAAACAATACATTATAGCCGAAGTTACGCTAGTAACTTTGCTGGTGTAGTGCTGCAGAGGTGATTTGATGAAAGGTCTGGATAAGTTGGAACTTCTTCCAGAGCCGGAAGATTCTCGCATTCTCTCCGCCATAGACCCTTCTGCAGTTGGGTTTCAGGATGGTTGGCGAGCTGAAGTGACCGGTTGGGCTCCACGTGAGGCTGCCCCGATTGCTCGACTACGACGCAGAAAGTTTCTGGCTACGAACGGGGTAATCTTTGCGATTCTTGTCATTGTTTTGCTTTCAGTTTGGAATTCAGGGCTCTTATTTGTCGAACTTTCACCACCAAAATCGGAATGGGCGAATGAACAATCTCAATTTGATGACTTCTCCGAACTTGAACTCACTGGAAGTGGGGTAAAGGTCTGCATGGTCGATACTGGCCTTGATTTGTCGAATCCTGCATTCACAGGACTTCAGGTTACATTCAAAGATATGGTTGGAAGTTCGAGTTCACCGATTGACTACGGTTTTATTGCCCATGGGACTCTCATGGCTGGAATCCTCGTTTCAGGCAGCCACCAACAGGGAATTGCACCAGGGATTTCCTTGGCCATGGTTGCAGCACTTGGAGCGGACGAAAACGATATGAACAGTGGTTCTGAACAAAAAGTAGCCGATGCAATACAATGGTGTCAAGATGAATTTCAAGCGGACATCATCTCACTTTCACTTGGCGGTGAGCAAAACATCGAAATGATGAATGAAGGTTCCAGTGTTTCTGCAGTTCGACGAGCAGTTGATTCGGGAATTTTTGTTGTCGCAGCAGCAGGAAATGATGGTGGGCCAGATGACGATGGTTTGGTATCCGTTCCTGGCAACGTACCTCGAGTCATTACAGTTGGTGCATCAACACAGGAGCAAACAGTTTGGGAGAATTCTTCAGCAGGCTCACAAATGTTGTCAAACGGTTCAATGCGGCAAAATCCACACATGAAGCCCGAAGTTGTCGCACCAGGTGAAAATATTATCAGCACTGGAATTGGGGACAGTTGGTATTCAAGCAGCGGGACATCAGATTCAACTGTTTTTGTAACCGGGGCTTTATCGCTCATACTCGAGGCATTTCCAGAATACAAACCAACCTCGTCTTCAAACGGAGAATGTATCGACCAGGTGAAAATTTCACTGATGAATTCTTCACTCAAATATGATGATTCAATCTCACATAGCAACCAGTGGGGATACGGTCAACTTCAAGCCTATGATTGGTACCAAGAATTGGCAACTCTGGCACCTACTTGTTGAGTATCAACAGTCGTTTTTGTTTCTACAGAATACTGTTAAACACGAGACTTCGGCCATGTTTTCGGGTCTATCTGATGTTCGAAGGTGATACTCTTAACTTTATTTGATATTATTAGGTATTAAAATATGATACATTTGGCGGTATTTGATATTATTAAATGGGCAATTGAGGCGCAGTATTATATTCGAGGGGGATATGGAGAAGAGGAAGAGGTGTCTATTTTGAAGAACACAACATCACAAAAAAGCATATCGTTGGTTGCACTCCTGTTGCTCTCAATCTTAACTGGATTAATTACCCTGCCAACAGCTTCTGCTGTGAACGAAACGAAGTCTGGAATTATCTCCGGTACTGAAACTTGGACCGGCACCATGAATTTGAATGGCGATGTAACCGTTGCTGAAGGTGCAAAACTCATTGTAAATGCAGGAACCACAATCAATATTCCATACGGCAACCACATCGATGTTGAAGGTGCTATATGCATTGGAGACAGTTCATGCGGTTCCAGTTCTGGTTCGGCAGGTAACCAAGCTCGGTTTGTTTGGTCGACTCCGACTGATTATACCATCACCGGAAGTTGTTATTCAAACAACTCAAACGATCCAAATTACAACGGAGATACAGCATGTGGCTCTGGTTTAGTTATACGTTCGACAATTGACCAAGCCATTACTTCTATCAAATACGCTCACTTTGAAAATGCATATGGAATTCCTTTTGACACCAATCAAGTCAGCGGAAAGCAATACGGAGTATTGGTATTCGATGGTTCCTCAACGAGCGCTACCGGACTCACCTTCCAGGACATTAACACCTCCAATGTCCTCGCTTTAGATTTGGCATCACCTACGATTTCGGACTCAACATTTACGATTGGTATTGATGGGAATGGATACGATGCAGCAGCAGTTCGCGCATACGGTGCTGGAGCAGGAATTCTTGGAACAATGAGTATTCTAAATTCTGAATTCACCGGAAACACAGAAGCAGATTGTGGGCAACAAGGTGGAGGACGAAGCCTCATTTACATGGAAAGTTCGTATGTTGATTTATCTGGACTCGATCTCAAAGATAACGCATATGGTTTATTTTTGAAGCAAAGTTCAGGCTCTCTTACAAATTCAACAATCAATGTGAAATGCAGTGGAGTTGACACCAACTCCCACAAAGTAACTGGAACCATTAATCACACCTTATTGATTAACGACAATACCATTACAACTGCAGACGGTTCTGGAATTACTGCATATGACGGAGCAATTGTTGAAGCAAACCGCAATACTATTTCTGGAGCTGCAGAGGGTTCAGGGTTCGGTATTCGTTCTTCTTTTGTTACGGCAAATAACAACATCATTGGCCCGATTGGTGGCTGGAATGGATTATGGATTTACGGCACATCAGATGTAACCGCTGAGAATAATACGATTCAAGATACTGCTAAAGAAGCGGTTCTCATTGGTGAATATCACTTTAACGACCAAGGATGGAACGTTCCAACACCGACAGCAGCACGTTTGTATTTTGCAAATAATCAAATCTCAAACAACACCGGCATCTGCAATTCTCAGATGTATGATGGAGATTTTGCTTGTCCAGCAATTCACATGTTCATGTCTTCTGCTACTCTTTATGACAACACAGTGACCAATAACGGCGGCGATGGAATGCGAATCAAAGGCAGCATCGTCAATGCACAGCGAAACACAATGGAAGTTTCTGGATTTGCAGCGAACGTTTCTCATTATGATGATAACTATGGAAGTAAATACGGTTCAATCGCTTACTTCTCAGGCAATTCATATTCCAATGCTACCCAAATTTACAACATTACAGAATCTCGAGTTACCGTTCAATCAGAATATATTCCTGATGCAGGTGGCAACGAACTCTACCCAGTTCAACTTCGATGGCTCGGCCCTGAATGCCCATATGTCCTCGATGAATGTCTCTTGGTGCCATCGACTGCGGCTATGCCTCCTGCTTTCATGCCTATGGCCCTCGAAGTGATTGACAACTCCACAGTGTTCTCGTATGCGAATTTGCAGAACTTCGATTCATCCAAGATCCACGTACAAAATCAAAACTCTGCATGGGGTAGCCAAGTCCGTGAAGGTGAATTAGTTCGCTATCAAGTCAAAGCCAAGAACAGTAACGTCGTCGATGCAACCGTCATTATTAGGGACGCAACAGGTCTCCCTCTTTACACACTTACAACTGATGCATTTGGCTTCACTCCAGAAGTTTCACTCCCTTCAGATTTCCTACTTGACCGTAATTGGAACCATTTGGTTGGAGAAAGCAATGTGCAAATCCCAGGAGTTACCGACTCTCAAGGCAACCCTGTATTCATCGATGAAGATTCATGTGCAGATGGATACGATAACGATGGAGATGCCAAAACCGATGCGGAAGATGAAGACTGTACCAATGGTCGTGAATTACCGTTCTATTCTGTAGAAGCCTTCATGTTTGGAAAGGGCCAAAAGGACTTCGACTTTGTACTCAGTGGCTCTATTGATGATGTCATTAATCTCGATAACCTAAAACCAAGTGTTACCGTAACTCAAAACGATGGATTTTCATTCGCAACTACAGTTGCACTCACTGGTTCTGCTTGGGATGGAATCGGTGGCCCTTATCCTCTTGACTACGTCGCTTATCAAAACCAATTTGGCCTTGTAAAGCGAGTTGAGGTTCAGCCACCGAGTTCACAAGATTGGTATTCCGCCATTGACACATCAGGTGCTGCTGGAATGATTACTAAATCCAATCACCCATTCAATACATGGACCTTTGATTGGGAAATGTCTGGGCACCCAGAGGGTGAAGGCGATGTAACGTTCCGAGTTCGTTCTTACGATGGACTGGATTATTCCCCTGTGGAAGTTCGCAAATACAAACTCAATCTTGTTGCTCCAACTATTTTGGTTGATACACCAAATGATGGAACCACTCACGATAATAGTAAAGTAACTTTCACCGGAACTGCCAGTGACCCCTACTCAGGGACTTGGGGAAGCGACATCAATTCAATTTGGTTTGACATTAACGGACCCAACGGCTATACGGCCAATTTTAATGTCCCTGGCTCCACAGCTTGGGCGTATGACTGGATTTTCCAAGAACTTGAAACTGGACAATATGATTTCCGAATTTGGGCTTCAGACAGTGATTTCTGTAACATCAAAACCGGATGGATGGACTGCAACTATGAAACTCGTTCAATTACGGTAAACACCGACAATGCGATTCCTTTCGTTCAATTATCCGAGCCATTGAATTCCGATATTCTTCGTGCGAGTGAAACCCAATTAATTCAAGGTGTGGCCTTGGATAACGACGGATTAGTAACTCGTGTAGAAATCACTATCTTTGATTTGGCAAGTGGAACTGAAATCAATAATGGGCCGAACCCAGTCACAACTTTCGCTCCAAATGGTGCATGGTATACAACTTGGGACACATCAGACCTTATTCATGACCAACAATATGAATTGGTTGTCGAAGCATGGGATGGAAAGAATTTCTCCCTGGAAGAACGCATTCGAATTACGATTGACAATCCAAGCGATGCAGAAAACATTGTCCCTCAATTCAACCAAACGGGCTGGGTTGGTACAATTACTTTGTTCTGCGATTCGAATCCAACCAAACAAGACCGTTGTAATGGTGGAGTCAGTATTGATTTGACAGAACACTTTTCAGACCCTGATGGCGCTGTCGGTAGCAGTACCAACGGTCTTATTTTCGATGTTTATGATGATTTGACAAATCTTGATGATGACGATTATGGAAACTATCTCACCTTCAATTCCAACGGGGTAGTGAAGTATGACCCAGCATATGTCACAGGTTTATCCAATGATATATCAGAATGGTCGCTTGTCGGCTTAATGTTTGAAGCACGAGATTCATATGATTCAGTTGCGTATTCTGCGAAGGTCAATATTGTCGTTGTCCAAGTATCATTCACCGTGGTCCGAGACAACACAGGGCCATTGGGTCCAGATGCCCCTGCATTGTTCAGCGGTCAGGGCTTACCAAACAGTTTGGTGGAAGCACGATTTGACAGTTTGAGCGGTGTTCGAATAAACCAAACTCGTGTCAATGCTGATGCAACATGGAGTATGGAAATCTCGAGCAGTCAACTCTCAGGAATGGAAGGAACCAGTAGTATCATCTTTGAAATGGACGACCAAGTCTACTCTTCGCCAAGTGATGCTGCAGATACTTACTTCAAACTCAGTGTTGGTGATGGCGAAACATCGAATTCCAATTTAGGATTGATCATCGCTGTAGCCATCGGAATTCTGGTTTTACTTGGTGCGGGGATGTTCTTCTTGCAAGTCGAGTATGACGAATTTGATGAAGAAGCAGACTTGACATCGGCAGAAGAACAGGCTGCATCAGCAGATCCTTATGCTTGGGCCAAAGCACGTCAAGAGCCAGTATCGATTCCCTCAGCCGAAGTAGCAACAACCCCTGTGGTTGTCCAACAACAAGTTGCCGCGACTCCACAAACTGCTCAACACCCAGGCTGGAAATGGGATGCTGAATCCAATAATTGGGTCCCAGACCCAAATTATGTACCGGAACAGTGAAGCATTTTTTGCCCACTGAAGCGGAAGTATTGAAGAGGAGATAAGAGGGAGGTAAAGATATGGCTCCTCAACCAAAACCAGGGGTGCAAGAGCGAATTCTCTTGCATCTTCTCGATTATTCTGATTTTAAGAGTAGTGTTGAAGTGCCCTTTGCCCTTTCACAGATGGGCATTGCTAATGCAGTAGCAATTGCCCGTTCCAATGTCCCTCGGGCGATTGCAGGACTGAAAGACCAAGGCCTGTTAATAGAACGTCAAGCACACGTTGCTGGCGTATCTCGAAAGCGTAAGGCGTATTTTTTGACAGACCCTGGAATCAATGTCTCCGAAGACACATGGGAGCGTTTGCGCGAATTTCAATTGCGTTGTATAATGCCTGATGGCACAATCATTGCTTCCACTTTAGGAGAAATCAACGACCATCTTGAATTTTCAATGCGGCCAGTGGATATTATTCGATACATGGACGATAATTGTGTCTTGGATTCCCGCTCTTTATCGGCAGATTTGGTTGAAAGAGATTTGTCAAAGCATGTTGAGAAACAACTCGTGACCTCTTTGGGTGATTTGCCTCGTTTGCGTCATTTCTATGGCCGTGAAAAGGAACTTGACAACATGGCGAGTCTTATTGATGCTCGTGCAACGACTCTATTGGTCCCAGGTATTGCTGGAATTGGAAAAACAACCATAGCATCAAAACTTATTGAACGATTTATGCATCGGCGGAATTTATTGTATCATCGTTGCCAAGACTGGGAAGGTTCCCGTTCCTTTTTTGAAGCAGTTGCGGATTGGTTAGCAAATATTGGCGATTCAAGTTTTTCAGACTATCTTGCAGCAACACCGGTCCCTCAACCTGCTGATGCTGCCCGTTTATTGGTTGATTCTCTTGAAGGCACACCAACATTGATTGTCATCGATGATTTTCATAAAGTTGCAGATACGACCCTGCATCAAACATTCCAAGCCATGTCATTGGCTTTACTCGGTAGTGAAGAGGAAATTGGTTTAGTGATCTTCTCTCGTTCATTCAAACCCGTCGTTCCTGCCAAAGATGCAGAAGGTCGGATTGCGAGTTTAGTTCTCCCTCTGGATGGATTAGATTCAGATGCAGGGCGCCAACTTTTGAGTAGTTTTGAAGATCTTGGTGATGAGCAATGGCTCCACATTCACGGCCTCTCAAGAGGACATCCTTTGGTTTTAGAACTCATTAATCGAGGGGCTTCCGCAGGTGCATTCCACGAGACATTAGAAAATTACGTAACTGTAGAAATATTTTCCAAATTAAGTGCTGAGCAAAAGCGTGTTCTTTCTGCACTTGCCATTTATCGTGAACCCGTAGCATTGAAGGCATTAGCCGAACAGGATTTGGATACTGATGAACTTGATTCATTAGTCGAACAAGGCCTTGCTCGTCAAGGTGATGTTGATTATTATGACGTTCACGATTTAATCCGAGAGTTTCTTTTGCGAAGCCTCGAGGAAAACACAAAGAAGGAATTCCATGCGAAATGTTGCACTTGGTATGAAAAGCAAAATTTCACTGCGGCCATTATCATCGAGCACATATTCCACTTGATACGCTCAGGAAAAGGTACAGAGGCGGCATTACTAATCGCCGAACAGGGGCGAGACCTCGTTGCTCAAGGGCACATGGAAGTGCTTGGCTTGATGGACGGGCTTTCTCTTGATTCATTGAAAGTCGATGTTCAAATGCGTGTTTTGCAACTCCGTGGTGAGATTCTTGTTCTACTTGGTCGTTTCTCAGAAGCGGAAGAGGCTTTTGTTTCGACACAAAATTTGGGCGTCAAATCCAAGCCAACACGACTTGGTGCAGAAGTTCTTTCAGCACTGGCAGATATCGCCCTCAAGCAAGGTGATACAGAAAAAGCACTTGCTATGCATCATGATGCTTTAGAGAATTTCATTCAATTTGGAGATGCGAAAGGAGCTGCGCGTTCATACAATAACATGGGATATTTACTCCGAAGAAAGAATGACCTTGGCAAAGCTTTGGAAGCATATGGAGAGGTCGAGGCGATTCTAAAAGATTCAACGGACACAGAACTCATTGGAACACAACTTACTCTTGCACGTGCTTTCATTGAATTAGGTGAAATTGACCGTGCTCGCGACCACGCACTTCAAGCATTCGAAAACACCGATGGTGGAGACGATGTTCTTTTGCATGCTCGTGCTCAAGCCGTACTTGGCCGATATTATGCCAAAGTAGGGGATGCGGATGTCGCATCACATCATTATTCAACCGCTTTGGAGACCATGAGTCAGGCTGGAGATTTGCTGTCTCTTGTCGAGATTACAATTCTACTCGGGGAAGTTCTACAGGATTCTGGTCGTGCTGAAGATGCGATGGAACATTACCGTGAAGCATTGGTTATTGCAGAAGCAAATGACCTACGAATGCAAATCGGAGAATTGCTTTCACGCCTTGGTGGTGTAGCACCAGATAAGCCTCGTCGAATGGAATACTTGCAAAGAGCATTATCTGTGTTCAGAGAACTTGGGGCGAAATCGAGAATGCGAGAAGTACAGGCGCAAGTCCATGCTGCAGTTATGGGTCGATGAAATCAATCATTCGACTGTGGACGGTCGTATTGTAGAGTTGTCATTCCATCTGAGTGAACAATCCACACGGATGTGACACCTGCCAGAACAACAGTTCCCTCGTGGCCTCCTGCACCGGCACCCGAAATCGAGACATTGGTGTCTAAGGTTCCACCTTCGTCGATTAATTCAATCGATGTGTCGGTTAACACAAGTGTCATTTGAGTTTCATCGGCTTCAGTAAGTCGCCAAACTACTTTTTCGGCATAATCAACTGAACCCATTCGACTTGCTTCATCCGCTCTTTCCACGGCAGCAGCGAGGTCATCCATATTCGATTGAATTGCATTTTCATTCCAACGTTCACGTGTTGCGGTTTCAATTTCATACGCCCATAGACTGAACATTGTGAGAAGCAGTACTCCAAGAAGGAAAGTAAAAATGTACCCCAATTCTGTTGCTGCAGCACGTTGGTCTTGCTTCAATTCATGGCATCTCATGAAATCGCCTCCGTCATATGTGCGTTCAATGCCGCCATTTGAAGAGTAAATTGAATCGGTTCTCCATTGGTATGCCAGACTGCTTCGGATGTAGCGTATGATGGGTCAGGAACCCATCCGACATAATCGGTAAGCAAGTCGATACGTCCAGGATAAATAGTCCAATCTTCACTTGATTCCAGTCCGTCAGCCGAGGCATCCGCTATTGCCACTCCATAGGGGTTTGACCATCCTCGTCGAACCTCAAATGCTGTTGCAGAGGCAAGCGATGAACGGTCAACCAATTCAATATCTAAGTTCATTGAACCTGCTCCACTCACGCTGTCCTGTGTTGGATGAAGTGAGGGTATAGTTGCGGCAAATCTCGGCCCAGGACCACCTCTATCTGATGGTGGGACAACAATGTATGATTCAAATTCAGGATGGTTGGTCACCACAGCACCGCCGACATAGGCTACTTCCATCCCAACGATAGAAGATGAGAATTGGTAACTGAGTCTCGAAAGGTGGAATCCCCAAACAGTTCCTAAATTCGCATGCGTAGATGCTCCTTCGACACCAATCAGTGTAATTTGCATACTGGCTGGGTGGATGCCACTCTTCCAAGCATTTTTCAGATCAACTTGACTTCTTCCGCCCATTGATTCCCATGGCAGTTGCGTGGTAATCCAACCGCTTGCTTGAACGCCGATAGAAAGGCAACGTTGTGCACCATCATGATGTATTTCCATCAGGCCATCTTGGCCTCGTAAATGGTACAATCGCAGGGCATGGCCGGCTTCAAGTTCGATTTGACTTGTACCTTGGTTGATGCTCAATGTGGATTGGGTTTGTTCATCAAAAAGAGTACCATTGGCAATCGTACTTCCGGTCATGTTCCATTCAGCAGACGTTCCTGCTCGTGCGAGGTGGATTTGACTGGCACTTGTTCCATCAACATGGAATGTATGGTCTTTACCAGATAATGCACCGGTATCATCAGCAGGAACAACTTGCATGCCTGAACCATTGGTATGTGCTCTCCATGATACAAACAGGTCTCCATTTGCATCCAGCATTGGCGCACCGTTGATACCTGCTGGTGGCCAATCAAAAACCATACTTTGGTTTGGTGCAACAGAAACACCGCCACCTTTCCATGTAACCGTCACACTGTTTTGGCCCGGATTCGTGAAGACGACCTCTCCTTCAAGAGACGGTGCTATGAATGAATGTCCAAGATACTGGCCATCGACACTGGGCCATGCAATTTGTCCAACATCTGTATCGAGGGTTGTTTGAATAATCAAACGTGAAGGAGAACTCGTCGTAACATGTATGACTTCAGTGGCGTCGAGTGTGATTTGATGACTGAATGTGACACCAACACGGTTTTGATTCGATGGCAAAGCATAGTATGAAGTTGATGTTTGGTTCGTAATCGTAATTTGATTCGCCACTTCACTCACAACATGAATCTGATTGGTCCCACTTGGTAGAGGAAGAGACCAAGAAGTGCCTGTGGAATCTATCGGACTTGGGTCGTTTGCCTGCATAAGTGCAGCACCCCCTACACCTGTGGAAATCAGTAGGTGGAGTTGGTGAGACGAGTGGATTGCAATTTCTCCTGAAGAACTTGTGTCCAATGTAAACATTCCATCAACCATAAGTTCAACTTCTGAAATCTTCGTCGATTGATTCCAAATATCGATATCGATTGGACCGAGTGGAAGTGCAAGTCCAGGCGATGCTGTCATAGACACACTTTCCACCCATCCGGGTATGGTGAATATGTATGGGTTTGCTGGCCCCAGTCGAAGGTCATCGATACATACTGCAGTATTCATTGATTCAGGATGTCGGATACTGAAGGCATCATCATAATCCAAAGCTCCTTGCACACGAAAACTCGTTTCATCAGCCCATGTGGCTGAATACCACATGCTTGATTGCATCATGTCCCAATTCAGGGTGCCATCGACTGGAATCAATTCGATTTCGGTTGAATCTCCTGGCATTCCAGTTTCGCTAAGTGCTGATGTTTGATGTGCGAGGAGAGACATTTGTGAGGACATATCATGTCGTTCGATTGAGCCTTCGAGTTCTTCAATAACCGGAATCATTGATACCATCATCATTGCAATGATTGACAAAACTCCACCAAACAGTAGAACAGTAGCAACAGCAGCTGAAACTGCATGTTCATCTCGCTGCAAAGTGGACCTCACCTGGAGACCTCCACGCGTTTAACATCGACTTCTAAGTACAGTTGTGCCCCTTGCGTTTCCACAGTAAATCCGTCAGCGCCACTTGCTCTCATGTAAGGCGCATAGCCGATATAGGAATCCAAAGTTCCAGAGGCTCTGTTCAGCGTATATTCTTCCAAAAACCGGTCATGATATTGAGGGGTAATCAAGTCATTAAGAGAATTTACAACTGTGAATTTGACATTGTATGCTTGTCCAGTAAACAAAGTCATTGGGCCAAGTGAAAGCATGTTCATCCCGACTCTGTTCCCTGAACCGAGGGTGCCATTAATCCGAACATCATTAAGAACTAAGGAAAGACGGAGTTCGCCGTTAACCAAAGTATCAATTTCAATATTTGGAAATTGGGAGACTTTCCAGGGTTCATTCGGAAAACGTTCAACACGGGCATCATTCATCAAAGCAATCTCATGCTCTCCCATTCCCAAGAATGTTGATATCTGGATGCCAGAGATAAGATAGGTTACGCTTCGATGAATTGCATTTCCATCCGCATCATAAACCGTAACTGACCGCCAATGTTGCTGAGATGATGTGTGGTTCACAATGACCTCTAAGTGAGATGCTTCGAACAGATAACTTTCCATACCCAGTTCGGATTCAATCGTGATACTGCGTGCAGTTTCATTCATTGACATAATACCCAAAGCCGTACTGTTTGCATCACGTACAACCACCGAGTCGTAAGGTGTCAAATCAGCAGCAATCGTCCAAGTTTCGACTTTTTCAATCGGTTGAATCATGGTCGACTGTAGAGCAAGTGTATGTCGAATACCCGTCCCATTTGGCGCACTTCCTGCAACATCGATTCGGTCTTGAAATCGCTCAGCAATTCCGTTTGCACTGTTCCAATTTGTATTGTCTTCAAAATCGGAAACATAAGGGCTCAAAAAGACCCAAACCCCTCCCATGATTGTGATGACCATGGCCAGCATCATGATGACTCCAAGCACTTCGCTTACTGCCCTTTGTTCCCGACGGAGGGACGGGCGCAAAACTGTGTTTGCTTGTGCGTTCACAGTCGGCACACACTTCGGCATCATTTAGCAATTGACCCTCACACCCCCCCATAGGGGGGTGATTTGAGGAATTACTGTTTCTTCGAGTGAACGATCTCAGCATCATTTGCGTGTACTGTTCTGCCAATGTAATGGGAGTCCTCAGGACCATCCTGGAGAGAGATTGTAATGTCTCCAGAAAAGATACCATCAATATGGTACAACACTGTTGATTCAGCGAGATGCGGTTGGTTATTTTTTTCTGAAAGGTGGGTTAGTGAAATGCTCTTGGTAGCGGGGGTGCATACTTGGGCAAGAAACCTACCCGTCTGTTCATTTGACAAGTGCCCCCCACGGCCGCTAATTCTGTCTTTGAGAGAGTAAGGATAAGGTCCATTCATTAGCCTGTCATGGTCATAATTTGCTTCGATGGCAATGTGTTCACAACCCCGTACGTGGGTGACCAATTCATCAGTCCAAGAACCCAAGTCGGTTATCACTGCTGCACGCTCCCCGTTATGGCTGGCTATGAACGCGACATTATCTGCTCCCGAATGGGGTACTGGGACTGGTAGAATGGCGAGGTCTTGGCTGACATGAATCATGTCGAGAGATTCAAAATTATAGGTCAATTCAGGAAGTAAGCCGAGTTCTTCTGCGGTTCGATGATTTGCTTGCACCTTCATCTTCCAACGTTTTTGCACGACAGCAGCACCGCCGCCATGGTCTCCATGATGGTGGCTGATGAAGATATAATCGATATCTGTCGGATGAATGTTTAATCGGCCAAGTCGTTTCTCGAGTTGTGCTCCGCTGAAACCTTGGTCAATCAACACTTTTGCATGTTCGGTTTCAAGCAAAGTCGCGTTCCCACGACTGCCTGTACCAAGGTGCGTCAGCGTCATTACCATCTCAATCAACATCTACCGGTCGCGAGCGGCCTTTGAAGAAACCGCATAACTTTGTTGTAATTCTTGAATTCGCTCACTTTCTCTTCATATTCGAGTTCAATATTCGATGGTTTGGGGAATTTTTTGCAGTGTATGAATGATGACTTGTCCGAACATCGCTCCATCATCCTCATAAGTGGCTTGAGAGGGTTGCTCACCTGCGAAGCGTATGCTTTGTAGGCTGGTCACAAAATGCGTCGAAGTTTAACCACTCTTCTAACTACTCTTGCAGTTGTTGCAAGTCTACTGTTTATGTCTCAATTTCCGGCTGTTTCATCGGTATCAAATCTACATCCTGATACCACGGATGGTTCTAAACCACCTTCCACCGATAGCGATGGAGATAAAATCCCCGATGTCCACGAAAACCTCTTTGAAGAATGGATGAATTGGAGTTCTGTTGATGGTCGTGCTGTTGTTATGCAGGGCATGGACAGTAACAATGCATCGGATGCTTTTGTTGATTTTGACCGAGATGGTTTGAATGCTACAGAGGAATACTGTTGGCCATACCCAGCAAATTGTACAGCCCCTGGATTTCCACGTGGACTCACAGGTACAGTTGACAATGAAGGTGAACGGAGCTACCTGGATCCTCGAATTGCAGATACCGATGGCGATGGAATGCCTGACGGGTATGAAGCCTACATGTGTGAGCGTGTTGGCGGTTTCAATATCTTTTCATTGAAATATGAATGCCAAAACTTTGACCCTCTCAATGGTTCAGATCTTTATGATGACCCCGACGAGGATGGATTTGACGTCAATAGAGATGGAGTTTTGTCGACGACGGAACGTTTTTCCTCACCGGAAGAATATATTCATGGAGCACCGTTAAATCATACGACAGAATTGGATGGAATGTGGTGTTCGGCAAGTCTACCAGAGGGTTCACTGTTCAAGAACTGGCCATTTATTCCGACCGGTCCTAATGCGACATTCGAGAATTTACTCTCTGCTTGTACTGAAAACGCCACCATGGTCATTGACGAAGACCTTTGGCTTGGGACCGACCCGCTGCTCGCAGATTCGGACCGCTACCATTGGGATGGATTTTCGATTCGTCGCCTATTCCCTTCATTCGGTGATGGAATTCCTGACGGCTGGGAGGTTCATTTTGGTCTTGAACCACTTAATCGTACCAATGCACTGCTTGACCCTGATTTAGACGGCTGGGATGCTAACCGTGATGGCGGCATATCTCCTGATGTCAGTCGGACGTTGACAGCTCTTGCCCTTGGAGAATCACTTTCAACATTGGAAGAATATTTTGTTCACGAGGATAATGGCAATTCTGTGTTGCCGGGTATGAAATCGGTTTCACTTGGAAATCAAGAAAATACACATCAATTTTTCCCGTTGAGTTTTGTTGCAACAGCAGATGATATGAGTCTCATTCATCATGACATACGAGACCTTGATGAAGATGGTTCGATGCTCTATGCTACGACACGGTATGGTTTGACGGTATTCAATTACGAAGAGATGTCGAGTTCTGACCATTGGATGCCTCAAGGCGTAGAATTGCACGAATCGACCCTTCTTTCCATCCAAGATTCTAGTTTTGCATTAGCGATTGCTACAAGCGTGGGTATTGCGATTGCTCCACTTCAAGCAGATGGCGACCTTGGTCCTCTTGAAACATGGGCATGGTCTCTTTCGGAAGAAATTTTTGCGCTCACTCTATTGAATATCGAAGGGCAAAACCAACATATTCTTGGATTAGGTCAAGCTGGTGAGGGTTCTGTATTCGAAATTTCTTCCTCTTCTCAAATCGCACAACAATATGAAATTGCAATTGGACTGCAAACGGCGTTGAGTCAATCAAATGCGAAGGTTACAGGAATTGCACACGGTTCTGCAGGTGGGGGGAACAATACACTGTATGTCGGCACGGATAGAGGCTTAATCATTGGTGAAACGACGACTGCCCGTGGTGCTTTTGAACCAACGTGGAGGTTTTATTATACTCCTGAAGTTACACCATTCCCTACAGCAATCGATGAATTACGCTCACTTTCTCTTGGATCAGTAGCGAATCCTGCCGAAATACGGAGCATGACTCTTGACGGTCCGACTTCAAGCAATGCACAGGTCCTTTGGTTTGGGACTCCTTCGGGCGTCCATATGCTACACCTCGTCGACAATACAATCACTCACAGCGGTTTGCTCGAACATCCGGGTATCGAAGGCCAATATATTCGCGACTACAATAACGTCCATTCTCTTCTTCCAACTGGGGATGAAATTCTCGTTGGTTCCGACAAGGGCTTGTGGGCTATTTCAGGCGATTATTCCGCTGTATACGGATTCCAGGACCAGGAAGCAGTATTTGGTGAAATCGTCGCACTCCAAACCTTGACCCTCGGCGGCAACACGACCATCTTCACGGGTTCATCACCAGGACAATATGCAAATCTTGAATTGATGAATCCGGGTGCGAATGATTCCGATAACGACGGAATGCCTGATGGTTGGGAGGTTGCCAATGGGTTGGACCCAACAGATCCGTGGGATTCGATTTTTGATACCGATGGAGACGGCATCGACCTGGACCAATCAGGTGATGGCTTTTTAGAACGGCTTTGGACAAATTTGGATGAATACAGATTTGTCAGTCAAACTCCAAATGGTTACAATTCCACCAATCCACGCATCGGAGACAGCGATGGGGATGGTTTAGGAGATGGGAACGAATATTTCGGCTTCTTCTTTGAAAACTCAACTCTTTGGTGCCACTATACCGTCCAAATGGAATATATTTGTGATGATGCAGCAGGTCAAGCAGCAAATGCCACGTACCTCGGTCTTTCAAGTAACGACCGAGGCACGGATCCGACAAATTTCGACAGCGACCAAGATGGTATGCCCGATGGTTGGGAAATTGAGCACCGTCGCTGGGTCGGCTCTTCATTTACTGGAGGAAATAATTGGACACTCGACCCTAATCGTGCTGAAGACGCATATTGGGATGCGGACCGAGACGGTCTAGCAAATCTATGTGAATACCAATGGTCGCTTGTCCGTGGTGCAGCCATCGAAGGCCTCTTACTCGAATCACATGGTGAAACGATTAACTCAAGTCTCGAGTGGTTCGAGCCAGACCCAAATAATATTGATTCAGATGGCGATACATTGCCAGACGGTTGGGAATCCGGAGGCTCCTGTACTTGGGACCCATCACGGCAAGGTGTGAATCCACTCAATGCATCTGATCTCTTTGAAAATCCCGATGGTGATGGTTATGATATCAATCACAATGGAGTATTGGAAGATTCTGAAGCCTTTGTAAACTATCTTGAATTCCACATTCGTTCAGACCTTTTTAATGGGAATCAAACACTCGATGGCGTGCCGATCCCACAAGGATTTTCAACTGATTTATTCATGAATGTCAGCTCGTTTGGAATCCCTGAAGCTAACTTTGGAGAACGAGCCTCTGGTTCGGTTACAGCCCTTCAATCCCTGACTGACGTCGGGTCTTCGGACCCGTTGAATGCAGATTCAGATTCAGATGGGATGCCTGATGGCTGGGAAGTTTGGTTTGCCCGGTGGAATGTTCTTGAGGATGCATGGACTCTGAATCCTTTGGACCCTGCAGACCGGTGGGAAGACGCCGATGATGACGGAATGGCCAATTGGGAGGAATACAATGCAATCGCACCAGAATACAGTGAAACCGACCAGAACCGGTCATCACCGCAATGGTTTGTAACGACGGTTGGTTCTGCGTTCGCCCTGCAACAATGGCCTGGAAACACTGTTGAATTCTCGTTTGGTTCTTTCATTACTTCTGACCAAGTAAATTTGACCGGATGGACTTCGGACCCGAATAATGTTGATACAGATGGCGATGGTATGATCGATGGAATTGAGCAATTGTTCACATCGTGGAATTTGACCGCCGAAACATGGACACTCAACCCTCTTGTACCGGGGGATGGAGGGTTTGATGGCGATGGCGATGGCCTCACGGATAGTCAAGAGTTTGCTATCGCAATAGAGGCGCCAGTCAATGGATTAGACCATCCTTCTGATGCCCCACTTCTCCACATTGATGGAGATGCTCAACAACCAACAGAAAAGGCTCAACGAGTGTTTAATATTCTCATTACCAAAGAAACTCGAGGTAAGCGTTTGTTAAGTGATTTCAACGATTGGCAGGCAGGAGTTCCTCCAAATGCAATTCTTTCGACACTTCTTGGCATGTCAGACCCAACCAATCCAGATACTGATGATGATGGAATGTATGATGGGTTTGAATACTGGTTTACCGAATGGGACTTAGAACAAAACCGTTGGAGCATGAACCCACTTATCGACAGTGATGTCAACCTTGATACAGATGGCGATAGTTTCGACTGCGACGGTGATGGCAATATTTCTATGGATGAACGTTTCTCGAATTTACGTGAATGGGAATCACGGACATATGGTAAATACATTGCACGTTTCTCAGTTCCTGTAGCAGATGGAATTATCAATTTCGGAGATGATGCTATGGATGCTTACATGGAAGAACTTGGATTATCGCCGCAACAAGCTCAACAAGCGCTCTATACTGATTTTACTTCAAAGAGTCAATCCAGTGCTGACCGTATGGAGATGATTAATGAGTACAATGAAGACAACTTTAATCGAACTTTACTCGGAATTGCCGACCCAACAAATGTAGATTCTGACTCTGATGGAATCGAAGATGGCTGGGAATATTGCTATGCACTCTATGGAATGGAAGATATCACTACAATCAACCATTGGGCTGCGAATCCATTGAATCCATGGGATGTCGATTATGATGGAGACCATGATGGTTGGTATGACCGTACAGTATTTGACCAACCTGCCGAGCAAGGAACTTGGTCGGGGCGGGTATTTTCCCCAGGCTCGGCAATTATTCAATCTGGTCTCGGAGATTTACCATTCACAAATTGGATGGAATGGGATAACCAAACACGTCCGGATTCAAATGATTCGGACAGCGACAGTGTTTCGTATTCGACCGTTGTATCCAATGGCGTGGTAGTTTACCACGAACAAGATTT
>MDSW01214919.1_pt1 | contig 26243 bp, 26 predicted proteins | sample 811171 | NCBI WGS metagenome assembly MDSW01 (sample SAMN05326641, study PRJNA326480) | marine metagenome | isolation source: seawater | place: Atlantic Ocean: North West | collected 2012 | reverse complement strand
TAAAGCTATGGTCAAAGCAATATCAAAAACAAAAGATTTATCATTCGATGGCTATTTTTTGCCGGGTGATCAGGTTGGGTTAAGGTTTAATTTCTCTTTGGGTGAAGTGAAAGTAGGTGAAATACCTTTCCCACCAATAGATCCAGTTATTCTATTGGAGGATTTATTTGTTGACGAAACAGAAAACGTAAATTTTGGAAATTTGGATATACCGGTCGAGGAGGACTCAGAAATAAAAGAAACCCAGCTTTAGTGATAATGTATTAGACCAAGGAACTAAATATAATCGCCGATGTAGCTCAGTTGGTAGAGCACGTCATTCGTAATGATGGGGTCGTAGGTTCAAGTCCTATCATCGGCACCAAACTTGTTAAAAACTTGAAAGAACTTTGTTCTGTTGGTCTCCCTCCCAGACCCTCGTTTAAAGCTTTCTAGAGGAGCGAGTGGGTCTTTGGAGCATAAAACATGGTAAATATGGTGTTAGGTTTTCTTAATTAAAGCACGGATGTTAGTTTTAAAAGGGCGCGCTTTTAGGCGCGCCCACTACATTTTAAAGGTTAGCAACAATTTCTTAGAACGTAAAACCTAAGGATGCAGATGTGCCAGCATCATAATCGTCGTCATCGTCACCGTCCATGTCTTCATTATAAGACACAGTGAGAGTAGTGCTATCGCTTAGTGTATATTCTAGAGCTACCTGAGTTCCGTTTCCATCTTCGGAATCTTCTTCTGTACCAGACTCATAGGCTACTGTTAAATTAAAACCACCAGCTATCGCCGTTGAAAGTGCTAATTCAGACTGCTCATTATCATTTACACTGGCAGAGATTGAAGCACCCGCAATCGAAGTAGAAACGCCTGCTTCCCAATCGTCTCCATCAGTAGCGGAAACGGTTACACTCATATCTCCGAGTGGCACGGTAATTTCTACGCCAGTTTCAGAGTCGCCATCAACTTCTTCGCTTGCTACGGCAATTGATCCTCCAAACGCTGACCCTGAAGCAGAAATACCCCAATCGTCACCTTTGGAACCAATACCGAAACTAACTCCGCCAAGTTCACCAGCGATACCAAAAGATGCATTTTCATCTTCGCCGGTCATTGATTTAGTGTCTGAATACGCAACATTCATACCGCCCGCACTAGCTGAAACTCGAACGGCACCACCATCATCTTCAGAACCAGTGAATTCGTCTGTTCCAAGACCAGCCATTCCACTAATATCTGAGTATGCTGAGTTAGCTGCCTCGACAACCTCTCCTACATTTATTGTGAGAACAGGGGTCGTTACTGTTAAGTCTTCAGCCGCCAGATTTCCGCCAGATTCTAATGCACCTGAAAGCGTTGCAGAATAACCACCTGCATTTGAAAGTGTCACGTCAAGATCAACATCCAAATTTACACCGTCAGGTAAACTTCCTTCAGCGGAATCCATATTTCCATCATTGTAGCTCAAGTCTGCTGATCCAGACCAAGTAACGTCTGCAAATGCAGAAGTACTTCCAAGTACTACCAGAGCCGTAGTAGTGAAGAGAACGTGTTTTAATGTTTACTTTACTTGTATTTATTGTTTTAATACTTGTATTTATGAGTAAAGATTATAGTTAATTTAAATATAATAAATATTTACAAACTAAATATTTAATTTTATGAAGTAATAAGGTTCAGTAAGTGAACCTAAGGATGCGTAAAATTATAAAGAGAAAATGCTATGGCCACAGATGAAAAATATGAGGACACAATGAATTTTTTCTTTGAAAAACATTATAGAGAATATGCTACCTTACATAAGAAAAGCTTTTATCACGACGAGGTAACATATAATCGCCATATTAGAGGCGGCCTAGGATTACTCAATATGAGTTCAATATCTCTAAAAGAAATAGAAGGCTGGATATTGACGCAAAAAAAGGCTGGTTATAAAAATACTACTATCAATAAACATATTGTTCTTCTTAAGCGGTTATATAACCTTGCTGAACGATGGGATTTTTGTGATGTAAAAACCGGAAGCATAAATAAGGTTAAAAAGCTATTTGAAGGAGAGCCCACTCAACACTTTTTGTCTCAAGAGGAATTAACAACTTTGCTTAAAGTTTGTGACGAGTCCGACAATGCCTTTTTAGGAAAAATTGTAAGGTTTTTGATTTTAACCGGATGCCGAAAAGGAGAAGCGCTCCAAGCAAATTGGTCTCAGATTGATCGCCAGTATGGAATATGGACGGTACCAATGACAAAGAATGGTCGTCCAAGACGAGTTTATATAAGTTCAACATGCCGAAATTTTTTAGAGACTTTGATTAGATTTAGAGAGAGCAACGGTTTAACTTCTCATGGTGAAGATCCTTTATTCACTAACTTAAATTCTGGTAGGCCTTACAAATGTATTCAAACAGCTTGGATGTACGCTAAGAGAAGTTGCAAAAAGGAGCACGTGCGAATTCATGACCTTAGACACACCTTTGCAAGTATATTAATAAATAATGGTGCAACAATTTATGAGGTACAAAGGTTATTGGGCCACAGTTCAGTAAATGTTACACAGCGATATGCTCATCTTCTTCCAAATAAGCTTCGAGAAACGGCTGACTTAATTTCAAGAATCAACCTTTAATTTTAACCCAAAGTTCCTATAACTTTTTTAGGAGGCTCACCAATGTTTTATTTTCAGATACTGTCAATCCAGAAGATTGAGAATATATCTCCTTGGTAGTGTTGAAAAACTCTCTAGATTTTTCTTTGCCAAGATCCGTCAGTTTGAAGCTAAAGGATCTTTTGTCATCTTGAGAAATTTCCCTTTTTAAATAATTGAGACTTTCAAGTTTTGAAACATATCCCGTAATTTGGGCGGGTTTGCATGATAATAGTTCCGCAAACCTTTTTGGAGTTGTTGGTTCTGAAGCAGTTATTAAAATAAATACCTCATATCCATTAAATTTTTTTGTTCTCGAATCATTCTCATATCGCTGTCTTAGTTTAAAATACGCCTTCCTAAGAGCCAGCATGGTATCGATATGTATTTCGCTTAACAAAGCCCCATTATCACTTCCCATACAAAATGTTATCTTTTATTTCTAAAAAATGTCAAGTTTTATACCTGTTTTATTCAATTTTAAAAGTGATGATTATCATCTATTAAAAGTTAAAAAATCTAAAGATAAATCAGAATTGAGTTGTCTCGGAATAAAAATCAATGCTAAACAGGAGTCAATGATTTTCACAGCTTTGGTATTTGTCAAATGGTAGAAGAGAAAAACGAACTTTTGCTTAAGCTCTCCACTGATATTATTTCAGCTTATGTCTCAAATCACTCTGTAGATGCAGATCAATTAATGGAACTATTTGATAATATTTACTTGAAACTTTCTACCATTGATAAAAAGGACGCAACTGAAACCAAAGCACTTGAACCGGCGGTGCCCATTGAGGACTCAATACAGGATCAAGCTTTAATATGTCTAGAAGATGGTAAAAAGTTTAAGTTACTAAAAAGGCATCTCTCTACTACTTACAAAATGTCACCAGCAGAATATCGGACTAAATGGGGTTTGGCACCAGATTACCCAATGGTGGCACCATCTTATTCTGAAAAAAGACGCCAACTAGCAAAAACTAGTGGCTTGGGTAAAAGTAATAGTTAATAGGGTCTAGCCAAGGCTAGGTTTACGAGCGATAAAATATGCAAAAATATAATATTAAATAGGTTCTTTATTGTAATTTAGAATTATTTTTTTGGATGTTTTAAATTGAAGCGTTGCTATGAAGATAGAATTTCTAGTAGGCTATTTAAATTAATTTTTCATTTTTGATTTTATGGAATTCTAAAATGAGATTTGACTATATTGTAGTTGGAGCTGGTTCAGCTGGATGCCTTCTGGCAAACAGGCTGTCTGAGTCGGGTAGTCATAAGGTATGTTTATTGGAGGCAGGTCCAAAAGATCTCAATCCTTTTATACATATTCCAGCTGGTTTTACAAAAACTATCACCGACAAAAGGGTAAATTGGCTTTACCAAACTGAACCTAGTTGGGGTACCAACGGTCGATCAATACCTACACCTCGCGGCAAAGTAATAGGTGGATCGAGTTCAATTAATGGATTGGTTTTTAATAGAGGACATCGAGAGGATTTTAATTATTGGGCACAGAAGGGTAATAATGGTTGGAGTTATGATGACTTGTTACCTTTTTTTCGGAAGCTTGAGAATTATAATCCTACCTCCAGCATTGATTACTTAGATGATGGTAAAGAATCTTTTTTTCGTGGTACTCGGGGAGAGTTAACAGTAACTGACTTACGTTGGCGGGATCCGCTGTGTGAAGCCTTCATTGCTGCTGCAGAAAGTTTGGGCATACCTAAAAACTACGATTATAACGGTTCTAATCAAGAAGGCGTTTCTTATGTGCAACGCACCACTAAAGGAAGATTTAGGGTTAGTTCAGCACAAGCGTTTTTAAAACCTGCTAAAAACAGAAAAAACCTTCACGTTATTTCCAGTGCATTGGTAACCACCATAGTACTGAAGGATAGAAGAGCAGTTGGAGTAAAGTTTAAAAAAGCATCAAGAAACAACAAGGAAAAAACAATTTATTGCGATAGAGAAGTTATAATTTCTTGTGGCGCTATCAATTCCCCACAATTACTGCAGATTTCAGGGATCGGACCAGGTTCTTTGTTGAGTTCAAAGGGCATAAAAGTTCAACATGATTTATTTGGTGTTGGAGAAAATCTCAGGGATCACTTTGGGACACGTCTTACTGCAAGAGCAAAAAATGTCAGAACAGTAAATGAGTCTTCCCATGGATTTAGGCTTTTTCGAGAAATACTCAATTATGGTTTGGGGCGAAAGTCGATTTTAGAACTTGGGCCAACATTAGTTTATTGCTTCTGGCATTCAGACGAAAGAGTTAAAAATAACGACCTTCAAATTACTTTTACTCCAGCTAGTTACGCCAAAGGTCAACAAGCCAAACTGGATAAAGAACCAGGTTTTAGCATTGCTACTTGGCCTCAGAGGCCAGAGAGCTCCGGATGGGTAAGAGTTAAATCGGCTGATCCTTTTGACAAACCGGTCATACAACCAAACTATTTATCCTCTGAGAAAGATCAAAGAGTTTTAATTTCTGGCATAAAACTATCACGAAAAATAATGAACAGTAGTGCGCTGGCAAAATATTTTTCCCACGAGGTCTACCCTGGAGAACACATTTATTCAGAAGAAGAACTTCTTGAAGTAGCTCGAAATAGAAGTACTACGACATATCATGTTATGGGCACCTGTAGAATGGCCCCATTGGAACGAGACTCAACAGCAGTTGTGGACGAAAAACTTCGAGTCTATGGGCTTTCAAATTTGCGAGTTATTGATGCTTCAGTAATGCCTATGATTCCCTCTGCTAATATTAATGCAGCTGTTTTAGCAATAGCGGAGAAAGGTGCCCATATGATTCTATCAGACAGCTGAAACAAGAATTATTCTCTTAATTATTATCTTACGGCAGGGTCTCTTGGGATGTTTTTAAAAAAAATGTGGCTAGGCTTGCTAAACAGAGCATAATTGAGGAAGCAAAAAGACAGGCGCTCAAACCTCCTAACTGAAAAAAAAACCCGGATAAAAAAGTTCCAACTAGTCTTCCAGAGGCATTGGCCATATAGTAGTAGCCTACATCCATAGTCACTCTATCATTATTAGTATAGTTCAAGATTAAAAATGAGTGCAGACTAGAGTTTACCGCAAAAATGGCTCCAAAAACAAAGAGGCCAATTATAATAGTGGCTAATACCACGTATTTAGGTAAGCCATAAGAAAAAGAACTTATACTGAATAAAATCGCCGGTGTTATGATCAAAATAGTTACCCAGTTTAGGGCTTGCCTTTCTATTTTCAAACTACTTAAGTCTTTAAAAAATCTAGGAGCAAAATACTGAAAAAGTCCATAAAAAATAACCCAAAGAGACATAAATGCGCCTAATCCAAAAAAAACAAATTTGTTGGATTCTTGAGAACCATCTGAAAATGCTTCAAAAAAATACAATGGAATTCCCAAAACAAACCAGACGTCCCTGGCACCAAACAAAAGCAATCGAGCTACTGAGAGTATGTTTATTTTCCTATTCTTGGAGAAAACTTGGTTGAATTTTACACCTTTGCTACCTGAGTGCAGATTTTTGGGCATAAGCAGGGCTATGGTAGCTAATATAATGCTTAAAAGCACTGCTAAAATTATTAACGAAGTTGAAAAGTCTAAAGTTGCTATTAAAGCGCACCCAACAAAAAACCCTAGGCCCTTTATCGCGTTTTTGGAGCCTGTTAAGCGGGCAACCCAAAAAAACAAAATGCTATTATTGTTCGCTGGAGCTAAAAGTTTAACACTTGATTTCGAACTAGTTTTAGTTAAATCCTTTGCTATTCCCGATACAGCTTGAACCAAGGCGACAAAAAATATCATTTGGCTGATAGCCCAAGAATCAGGAATAATGGAAAGTAATAATAATGCAAATATTTGAAATAGCATGCCGGTATATAAGGTGCTTTTTAGTCCAAATCTTTTTGCCAGATAGCCAGCACTAATATTAGTTAATATTCCCACAAACTCATAAATTAAAAATAAGTTTGCCAAGTTTAAGGGAGACAGCCCCATTTCATGAAAATGAAGCAGAACAATCATTCTCAAAGCACCGTCCGTAAGCATAAAACACCAATAGCCCAGAGTTATTGCAAGAAATGGCCGAAAGGTGTCACTAGTTTTCATATTGATCTATCATTAACTTTAACATATCTACCATTCTACAGCTGTATCCCCACTCATTGTCATACCACGCATATACCTTGAGCTGGGTATCATTAACTACCATGGTAGACGGAGCATCTATTATGGAAGACAACTCGTTATTTAAGAAATCTGCAGAAACCAATTGCTTGGTTTCATAACCTAAAATACCTTTCAGATAAGTTTCGGAAGCTAATTGAAACAAACAGTTTACTTCAGTTTTTGAAACTTTCTTTTTCATTTCAAAAACACAGTCGGTTAAGGAGGAATTCATGACAGGAACGCGCACAGCGTGACCATTTAATTTACCCTTCAGATTGGGGAAAATTAATGAAATTGCTTGGGCAGAACCGGTAGTTGATGGGATCAAGGAATTAATAGCTGATCGCGATCTTCTGAGATCTTTGTGAGGTTTGTCCATAATACTTTGGCTATTAGTTATATTATGAATTGTTGTAATTGAGCCATGATGTATGCCTATATTATCATTTAAAACCTTCACCACGGGTGCGAGACAGTTTGTTGTGCAACTTGCACTGGTGACAATATTTACCTGATTCTGATACAATTCATGATTTATTCCATAAACAATATTAAGAACTCTATCATCATTTATCGGTGCGGAGACCAAAACCTTTTTTGCACCAAGGCTCAAATACTGTGAGCTTTTCTCGAAAGAGTTGAAATTACCGGTACAGTCAATTACGAAATCAATATCTAATTTTTTCAATGGCAGTTCATCAAGTTCTTCAGTTTTTGAACAGTCAATGATCAATTTTGAACTTCCCACTGAGATTTGGTCTTTTCCTACTTTAATCTTTTTTTGCCAAATCCCATGGACTGTATCGAAGGCAATTACGTTCGCTATTGTTTCTGGTGTTCCGTGTTTATCATTTATTAGAACTAAATTGGAACCCAGACCTATATCAAAAAGTCTCCTGAAAACAAGTTTTCCAATTCTACCTAAACCGTTTATTGCAATCCTTGGCATCAATGACCTTCCAATTTGTAAAGATCGTTAAAAAACGTATTTATCATTTAATGCATAGCCCGAACTCCTAACTGTTCGAAGTGGGTCTATCTCCTTTCCCTTATTGATCGCTCGTCTTAATCTACCGATATGGACGTCTACAGTTCTCTCCTCAACATATATCTCCCTTCCCCATGCCATATCCAATAATTGTTCTCTACTAAAAACTCTGCCGGGATATGTCAGGAAGACTTCTAGAAGCTTAAATTCTATTGGGCCAAGTTTTACATCTCTACTGCCTCTGGTTACTCTCTTAGTCTCTCGATTGAGAACTATATCAAAATAAGAAACGGTTTCGGATACAATTTTCTTATTGACTCTCTTTAATATCGCTCGAGTGCGAGCGATTAATTCTGCTGTGGAAAAGGGTTTGGTTAAATAGTCATCCGCTCCTATTTGAAAAGCTCTTAATTTATCCGGCTCCTCTCCTCGGGCGGTCAACATAATTATGGGAATATCTCTCGTTTTCTTATTAGCTTTTAACAAACTTATTAGTTCTATCCCGGAAATGCTCGGCAACATCCAGTCCAAAATTATAATATCAGGAAAGTCATCTTTAATCGCTGAAAAGACGTCGTCACCATTTAAAATACCTCTGATTAAGAAACCCTCTTTTTTGAAGTTATAGGTAATTATTTCTTGAAGGTTACTGTCATCTTCAACAAGAATGACTTTTATTTTCATAAAAAGATATCCTTTATTTTATAACTAAATACTAATCTTCGGTCGATCTTCACCTATTGACTGTCCGGTTATAACGAAATGAACCATTTCAGAGATTAGAGTTGTGTGATCTCCAATTCTTTCCAGATTTTTTGCTACAAACATAAGGTGTGAGCCCACATTCACCTGTTTTTTCTTTTTTAGATATTCCAAAAGCTCGTCTAGAAGCATGCTGTAAATCTCATCAATCTGATAATCTTCATACCAAATTTCTCTGGCTAGTTCCGAGTTCCTTTCGCTCTGAGCATTGAGTGCTTTGGTAAGTTGCTGATGAACTCTGGTGCCTAGATTGTATATTGGTTGTCGTAATCTTAAGGGGTGCTCATCTGAAATAAGCAAAGTTCTTTTCGCAATATTTTTTGTTAAGTCACCAATTCTTTCAAGAGATGTTGAAATTTTTATAGCTGAGAATACCACCCTGAGGTCATTAGCAACTGGTTGGCGCAGGGCTATAGTTCTAATTATCAATTCTTCTATTTCATTCTCCAACTCATCAACTTTTTCATCAGTCTGAATAATTGATTGCGCTAAATCTGACTGATTCTTTAAAATGGCTTGTAGAGATTTGTTGAGCATTTCCTCACAAATCCCACCCATTTCAGTTAGTTTACCAGAAATTAAAAGTAGATCGTCATCGTAAGCGGTGGAAATATGTTGGGGCATGATTTTAGTTTTATCCTATTCTTCCTGTTATATAGTCTTGAGTTTGTTTATGTTCTGGTTGTGTAAATAATTTTTCTGTGTCGTTTGTTTCAATCAAGGTTCCCAGATGAAAAAAAGCTGTTTTTTGGGAAACCCTGGCTGCTTGTTGCATTGAGTGAGTGACTATTACAATTGTATATGAGTCCGTTAAGGAACTCATCAATTCCTCTATTTTCGCCGTGGCAATTGGATCCAAAGCTGAGCAAGGTTCATCCATAAGAATAACCTCAGGATTAACCGCAATAGCTCTCGCTATACAAATTCTTTGCTGTTGCCCTCCAGACAGCCCCGTTGCAGAGTCTTCAAGACGATCCCTTACTTCGTCGATTAAACCCGCTCTCTCTAAGCTGTTTAATACTATATCATTGAGTTCTCTTTTTGTGTTTGCTAGGCCATGTATTTTTGGCCCGTAAGCAATGTTTTCAAAAATTGATTTCGGAAACGGGTTTGGCTTTTGAAACACCATTCCAACTTTTGCTCTCAATTGAACTGGATCAATACTAGGGTGATAAATATCTTCTTCATCCATAAATACCTTTCCAGATATTGAGCAGCCAATTATAGTTTCATTCATCCTATTAAAGCACCGCAAGAATGTGGATTTACCGCAACCAGAAGGGCCGATCAATGAGGTGATAGTGTTTGCTTCAATGTCAAGAGAAATACCGTGCAGGGCTTGTTTTTTTCCATAAAATACTTCAACATTTTTTGTTTGAAATTTCTTGGTCATTATGCTTTACCAACGTTTCTCAAATTTTCGTCTTAATATGACTGCCAAAAGGTTCATAGCTATTAGAAATGAAACCAAGAACATTATAGCCAATGAGCTTCTTTCATAAAATGCTCGTTCTGCACTATCTGCCCACATGAATATTTGCACGGGTAGAACTGTAGCGCTTGAGGTAAAACCATCGGGTATATCAATTATAAAGGCAACCATGCCTATCATAAGCAAGGGTGCGGTTTCACCAAGTGCCTGAGCCATTCCAATTATGGTGCCAGTTAAGATTCCTGGTGTTGCTAGTGGAACAACATGATGAAGGGACGCTTGCATCCTTGAGGCTCCCAATGCTAGAGCCGCATCTTTAACTGAAGGTGGTACCGCCCTGATTGAGGCTCGGGAAGCTATAATAATTGTAGGTAGTGTCATTAATGCCAATACCATTCCACCTACAAGAGGTGCAGAACGTGGCAATCCAAAAAACCCAAGAAAAAGTGACAGACCCAGCAGGCCAAAGACGATCGATGGAACGGCAGCTAAGTTGTTGATATTTACCTCAATGAAATCTGTTAGTTTACCAGGTTTCGCAAAGTGTTCTAGATAAATTGATGCCATAACTGCTACTGGTAAGGCCAGAAGCACTGTTACAATTAGTGTTAAAAAAGAGCCTACGACGGCTCCTAAAACTCCCGCACTTTCAGGCTCTCGTGAGTCAGCCGAGGTAAAAAAGTTCTTGTTAAACTTGAGCTTTAAGAGGCCTTTATCTCTTAGAGTATCAATCCACTGCAACTGTTGATCGCTCAACCTTCTATCCTTTTCAGCAATTTGAGTATTAAAGCGCCCTTTTAGATACTGGTCAGTGTCATCTGATACCGTTATCCAAATATTTAGATTTGAATCTAATTTCTGAGGACTTTTTTCAAAATATTTCTTTATTTCATAACCAGCATTAGCAGATACTAAAGTACTCAATGCTCTTTTATCAGCTCTGGACTTAACATCTGGAAAATATTTTCGGAAAGATTTTTTTACAATACTATCCCAGTTAACCAGGAGAGCTTTTTCAGCAGAAAACTCACCTTGCTTATCTAATACTTTTTCAGATTCTACTAAAATGGGCAAGGTAATATAGGCTTGTCTGAGAGCTGAGTATCCGTTTGAGGCGATGGAGTACATGAGAGTTGTTAACATTATCAAGGCAATACTTATAGAGGCAATCCCGTATAGTTTTAAACGGGTTTCCTTATTTTTACGTTTTATAAAATGACCTCTTTCATTATCTACTTTCATGGATTTAATAAACCTCAGTCATAATTTTCTGAAAGACGGCGAGAGACCGTTAATGCTATTACGTTCAGTAAAAGGGTAAAGGCAAATAGAGCCAAACCAAGACCAAACGCTGACAAAGTTTTAATGTCATCAAATTCTGTATCACCAGTTAAAAGTGAAACTATCTGAACAGTAACCGTAGTAACCGTATCAAAAGGGTTAGCTGTTAAATTAGCACTGAGACCTGCAGCCATTACGACGATCATCGTCTCTCCTATTGCCCTACTGACCGCTAAAAGAAATGCTCCAACCAATCCCGGAAGCGCTGCTGGTAATACGACTTTAGTAATGGTTTCCGCCGTGGTAGCGCCTAGGCCTAAAGAGCCTTCTCTTAGAGATTGTGGGACAGATCGGATAACGTCATCTGACAGGGATGAGATAAAAGGAATTATCATTATGCCCATAACAGCTCCAGCCGCTATAGCAGACTCAGATGATACTGAAAGTCCTAAAGAACCACCAAGATCTCGAAAAAATGGTGCTACTGTGAGAGCTGCGAAGTATCCATAAACCACGGTTGGAATACCAGCCAAAACTTCTAATATTGGTTTGATAATGTCCCTCACCGATTTTGAAGCAAATTCCGCCAAATAAATAGCGGAGAACAGACCGATTGGAAAAGCTACAAACATGGCGATAGTAGCAACCAGTATGGTTCCCATTAGAACTGGAATCATTCCAAACGAACCCTGAGCCGCTACCTGGTCTTCTCTTATGGCTATATTGGGTGCCCAATGCAGACCAAACAAAAAATCAAAAATATTATACAAAGAAAAAAACCTTACAGCCTCAAAAAGCAAAGATAATATTATGGAAATTGTAGTCAGTATTGCTAAAAGTGCTGCGCAAAAAAACAAACCCTTTAAAAACTTTTCTACAGTCTCTCGAGAGTTAACGTTCAAGTTAATCTTCCGAATAAAAATGATCCCAGAAATAGCTGAGAGAAGAAGAACCGATAAAGCCCTAATGATTTCTAGATTTTGAACGGACCCTTTGAAATTATTCGCTAGGACATTGATTTTTTCATCACCACTTTCAATTTCTCCTGCAACTATATTCTTTATTTTAGATAAATTGAGCTGTACTTCAGGTTTATTGAGTCCTGGAAAGGTTTCAGAAATTTTGCTCAAATAAAACATGTCAATCCAATTAGGGCCTCCTATGGTTAGAACCAACAACAAAATAGACGCTGGTATGAAAGACCAAATAAAGACACCTTGACTGTAGTATTTTGGAAGAGATCGAGGTTTGACTTTTTGTTTAATTACCAAATTTAATACATTTTTCTGGCAAATGAAATAGCTTGATAGTGAGAAAGCTATTAAAAGAAATATTAAAATACTAAATGACATTTCTATTACATCCCAATAGGTCGTAGGTATTTTAGAAGTTCAAAAAACATAACCGCGTAAATATGTCAAATAGCAAATGTTAGGATTGAAAGCTTTGCTATAGAATAAATAGAAAAATGGCCACCCAGACTTTTTGGGTGGCCACATTAGTAAACTCTTACTCAGCTGGTATTAGACCGGCTGCAGCTAAAGGTCCATCTTCACCCGATAAACTCATAAAATAATCGGCATATTCCTGTATCCCAGGAACAACGCCAACATGTTCTTTCTTAACATAGAAAAACAGTGGGCGACTTACTTTGTAGCTTCCGTCTGCGATGGTATCAAAGCTTGGGGCTACACCGTCAACTATTGTACCTTGCACTCGATCTTTATTTTGATCAAGGAAAGAGAACCCAAATATACCAAACCGCCCTGAATTGTTGTTTAATTTTTCAATTATCAGGTTGTCATTTTCACCGGCTTCCACTAAATGCTCATCTTCTCTTAAAGCAGAGCAATTAGCCTTCGCATCTTTCTTTTCCATTCCATACATTTTTCGGCAGACGCTATGCATTACTAATTCCACAAATGCATCTCTAGTGCCAGAGGAGGGAGGAGGTGCGATTACATCTATTTTTACTTTTGGAAGATTAGAATCTATATTACTCCAATAAAAGTAGCCGTTTTTTACAAATTCCCCTGGATTTCCTCTTTCACTTGGCACTGTTGCAGCCACAGCCAAGTAAATTTGTTCCTTGGTTAAGCTAAGCTGGTCCGCGGATTTCGAGTTTGAAAATGTAATTCCGTCATAACCAATTAGGTACTCTTCAGGTGTTATACCATTTGCAGCACACTTCTCTTTTTCGGATGATTTTATTGCTCTACTTGCGTTTGTGACGTCTGGGTGGTCAAGCCCTATTCCTGCGCAAAATAATTTTAGACCTCCGCCTGAGCCAGTTGATTCAATTACTGGAGCGTTAAACGAAGTGTTTTTTGCAAAACGCTCAGCAACTATGGTTGCAAAAGGAAAAACAGTTGACGAACCTACAATAGATATTTGATTGCCCTCCCTAGCTGATGCTAGAGTAAACATTGAGCTCACGATAATTGCCGCACTCAGCAGAATTGAAAATGACCTTTTCATTTTGTTATGCTCCTAAAACAAGTGGTTGATTTGACTTAATAGTATTCAGAACTTATTTTCTCACATAGTTTAGTAAATAATATATGACCTTTTGATGACAGTTTTGTGTCATCATAGAACATTGTTTAAGCTAAGAAAAATGAAGAGATAAATTACTTTTATATTACGCCGCGTCAGAATTTTTCGAATATCTATGGTTTACTGATATTGGAAGGGAGGTGATAAAGCTACTGCCTTTACCTAATGTAGACTCTATCGTTAGTTTGCCATTATGTCGGTTCAAAATATGCTTTACAATTGATAGACCAAGACCAGTTCCCTGAACTTCTCGACTATATTCAGCATTTACTCTGTAAAATCTCTCCGTCAAACGGTATACGTGCTCTGGTGCTATACCATTACCGTTATCACAAACAGCAATCCCCAACGTGCCGGGCTGATCAGATTTAATTTCTTTTATGGTAACAGTTTTATTTTTCCCTGAATATTTGATCGCATTCTCGATTAAATTTGAGTAGAGCTGCTGCAATTGCACAAAATCTCCATTTATGATCGGGATGGTGTCCCGCACTTTATTTATTAGTTTTACATCATATTTTTTCGCTATAGGTTGCAAACTATTAGCCAATTCCTCAATCACATCATACAAATGGCATTCAGATATTGGCTGGGACTTTTCTTGTAATTCCAGCTTAGATAAAGATAACAAATCATCCACAAGAAGTTGCATCCTCTGCGCTTGCTTTTCCATTAATCCTAAAAATAACTCTCTAGTATTTGGATCTTCTTTTGCATGGCCACGGATCGTTTCAATAAACCCAATGATTGAAGCCAGAGGAGTTCTTAGTTCGTGGCTAGCGTTACTGATAAAATCTTTTCTCATTTGTTCTATTTGTATATCCATTGACTTATCATTTATTCTGATAATTATACTGTCAGTAATTTCATGGAAGCTATCTTCAGGTAGAGGTAAAATATCAGTCTCTAAATATTTATAGTGTGGTAATAGAACTTCAAAACTTAAAGAAATTTCCTTTTTCCACGTAATCGAATCCTCGACGGCGGTTAAAAAATTTGGTGAGCGCAGCAATGCTGAAATATGTGTTCCAACGTTAATGTGGGGTAACAAGTCATAAGAAGCAAAGTTGGCAAAAGTTACTTGTCCTTTAGAGTCTACAATTACATATGGTGAAGGTAATATTTCTAATACTTTTCTTAAAATAACACCCGAGTCATCTTTGGATTCTACTAAGTCGAGTTTTTTTTGTGCGTCCTCTAATTCTTTTTTTTCAATTACTATGTGCGACTGTTCGTATAAGAAATAGACCAAACAAGCTAAAGATATTAGTAAAGGTAAAGTGTAGTACCCCTCAGACTTGGGTATACCGGTTGCTACTATAAGAATAACAACCATTGAAAATAGTAAAAAAGGCCATGATGACTTTTTTGGCTTCATTATTTATGCCTATATACTGCTCATATTTTTTTTTCATCATATCATAAAATACAATTAAATCAAAACTATTGTAATTTTGTGAAGATTTTGAAATATCTATTGGATGGGAATTGTTCATTTTTTAATGATTATGAAAGGTTGTTTTGGATAAATTTAATAAGTTAATTGATGGATAAATATAACGATATCTAAAAACTAAATTTTTATTTTGATTGGTTAAAATTTAATTTCTCTGATCCAAGATATTCTCTCACTTCCGATGCTGGTTTCGCAAAAAATGCCTCTTTCTGTTTTGGCGGACTTGCCTTACCATTGCTTACAAAAATAATTTTGTCAGCTATATATGAAGCATCCCTCGGGTCGTGTGTTACCATTAGAAGGCTCGTTGTCGAAGAGCTTAGAATATCTTTTAAGAAATCTAGCATTTCTAGTCTTAATGCCGGCCCCAAGGCGCTAAAAGCCTCATCAAGCATTAAAATAGGTTGCTCTCTCAATAGAGCTCTGGCTAAAGCTACTCTACTTATTTGACCGCCTGAAAGCATGTTGGGAGTTTTAGACATATGAGGCAACAAACCTACCTTCTCTATACAATTTAATACGAATTCTTTTTCAAATTTTGAGAGATTCAAGCGTGGATTAATACCGAGAGCAACATTTTGAAATATATCTAAATGGGGAAACAGGTTGTTATCTTGAAAAACAAGTGTGCACGGTAACTTGCTTGGGGGTATACCGTAAAAGTTTTGATTAAAATAATATATTTCACCGGACTCCTGTTTTATAAATCCAGCAATAGTGGATAATAGTGTGGATTTTCCACCACCAGAAGGTCCAATGATTGCTATTTTTTCCCCAGACATTATAGTAAAGTTTGCCCTTAATAAAAAAGAGCCAAGTCTAACTTTCAAGTTTTTAATTTTTAACATTTTTCCTTCCGACATAATCAAATAGAGAAAAAATCCCAAATGTTAGAATCAAAAGAAGCAGTGCACCTGAAGCAGCTTCATTTACTCTGTAAGACGCCATAAAACGATAAATCGTCATTGGCAGTGTAGAACTGTCGGGATCTGAAAACAACGCAATGACTCCAAAATCTCCCATTGATATAGCTGCTGATAAGCCAAATGAAAAACCTAACGGCTTGGAAATTTTGGGCAAAATAATAATCCTTATTAAGTCCCATTTTTTAAATCCTAAGCTTTCAATCAGCTTGCCGTAGTCATTAAACAATTTTTTTAAATGTGGTAACAATATTCTAATAGAGAAGGGTAAAGCCATCAAAGCATTTACCAACATAGTAATCGGTAACACGAGAGACCTAGGATCAATTATTGGGAAAATAATTATGAACAAACCTGTACCAAGTACCATTGGCGATGCAACAATCGGAAGATAGCCAACAGTTTCGAAGAAAAGCTGGAAATTTTTTTTGCTATTGACTATAGCCATAGAAACCAAAAAACCTAGAATAACTGACAATAAAGATGCAAATAATGCAACAAAAAGTGACCGCACAACGGAATTCCAAACGGTGTCTGGTAAATTTAAAATGCCAGGAGCACCTTTTATGACAACTGAAATTAAGGGTGTAAAAATAAATATAACCACGCTCAAGATAATAAAAGTATCAAAAACCCTGGGAGCTAAACCCAATGAGTCCCATCTGATTACAAAACGATCGAAGCTCGCGTCCATTTTTTCTATCACTGAAAATTTAAACGCGACAATAGCAAATAAAGCGCATATGAAAAACTGTATAAAAGCGAAAATTGCCGCCTTGGATAAATTGAAGTCAAAGCGAAAGGCTTGATAGATAGCTAGTTCAATCGTGGTCGCTTTAGGACCACCACCAAGCGTTAAAGCTATAGCAAAGCTCGTCAAGCATATTAAAAAAATAATCCCGAAAATACCTGGTAGAATGGATTTCAACATAGGTACTTCAATAAACCTAAAGGTTTCAGAAGAATTAAAATTAAGTTGAGCGGAGAGTCTAAATCTTTCCATTGGTATAGAATACCAACCGTGTAATATTAGTCTTACAGCTAAAGGTAGATTGAAGAACACGTGTGCCAAAACGATACCTTGAAGCCCATAAATCGAGAATCCTGGCAAGTTAACCATTTGTAAAAATTGGTTCAAAAAACCAGATTTTCCAAAGATTGAGACAAGTCCGATAACGGCAACTAATATGGGTAAAATAAAGGGCGCTCCTAAAACTGATATGAAAAGATTTTTTAGGTAAAAGTCTCTTCTTGCTAATGCTCTTGCCACCGGTATAGCAAAAAAAATACTAAAAAATGCAGATAATAAAGCCTGCTTTACTGTAAAAATAATAATAGCCAGATCAGATTGGTTTAGTTTATAGAATGCCTCTGCTTTAGATGCTACTGCGGCGAGACTACCAATAGTTAAGCTAAAAACTAAAAGACTCGCACCAATACCAGCCCAAAAAAAACTGTTTATTTGCTGAGAGCGAGAACCCATTCATCTATCGCCTTCTTTCTGATTTTCTCTACCTCTACTTCACCTAAGAAAAGCCCTTTCTTGGGTTTTGGCAAATTTTTAAAGCCTTTCGGGAGTTTATCGTCTGATAGTGCAGCTGGATAAGACCAATTACTGGTTGGTATCGCTTTTTGGAAGGTTTCAGAAAGAATGAATTCCATGAATTGATCAGCAAGTTCAGGATTATCAGTGTTCATAATCTTTCCAGCAAGTTCAACAAGGGTATAGTGACCTTCATCAAATATAGCTGCTGATTTAGTATCATCGTCTTCCGCTATAGAATGATACGCTGGAGAGGTAGTAAATGATAGAACCATATCTGCCTCACCCTCTAAAAATAAACCGTAGGCTTCTGACCAGCCCTGTGTTACCGTTACTATTTTCGGAGATAGTTTTTCCCAAATTTTAGCGGCTTCATCTTTAAAAACAGTCTTTACCCATAGAACCAAAGCAAGACCAGATATCGAAGTTCTTGGATCCTGAATTATCAACGTGAAATCGTTAGTGGAATTAACTAATTCCATAAAACTGGTAGGTGGTGTTTTTAGCTTAGTATTGTCATAGACAAATGCCAAATAACTCCAATCAAAAGGAAGGAATAAATTGTCTGTCCAATCGACCGGTAAAGTCAGCAAATTTAAATTTTGATTGTGCGGAGCAAAAAGTTCCAGTTTTTTAGCAGCGAGTGTAATGTCTGTATCTAGCCCAATTACTACGTCGGCTTTTGTTTTTTCACCCTCTAAACGTAGCCTTGGGAGCAAATCACCTGAAACAAATTTTAATTCACAGTTGCAAATTTCTTCAAACGAACTTTTAATTATTGGTCCCGGACCCCATTCAGAAGCAAAATAATCTGGTGAATAGACGGTTAAAACAGGTTTTTCTGAGGCATATACGAAGTGGTTCAGTGTAAGGAAAATGAATGTAAAGGAAGCAGTTAAGTTTTTCATTAGGCTCTCCAAAATCTTTCGACGTGATCAGATTGAGAACCTTATTCTCCATATCCTTTCCTACGCCGGTATTATCCAGTTCAGGTTCGACGGGTTCACACTCTTGTATCTCAGCCTAAGCAGGCACCCCGAGGAGGATCCTAGGATACAGAAAAAAGTATTCTTTTCAAGACTAAAGTTATCGATTTTTGGTTTCTTGATAAGCTACTTCTATATAAAATAAGTTTCATTTTTTTTGATTTCAATTAAGATGAATCAAAATCAATCTGTTGTTTGATTTTTCATTATATAAAATAATAATAGGTATTTTCCTGCTGAAATGAAAACCAAATAATGACAAAGGAAATTTCCAAAAATCTGGATCAAAAAGTTGGACTTACAGTTCTATTATTGGGTTCAACTGGATATATTGGTCAATTTGTAAAAAGGGAATTAATTTCTAGAGGGTATAAAGTAGTCTGTCCTGTAAGAACTTTATCTTTGGGTAACAATTTTGAGAATGGGAAAAGTGGGAATTTTGAGTTAAATCTATCTGACTCTCAAGCTGTAAAACAGTTTAGAGAGATCTGCCCACCAATCAATTTTATAGTATCTTGTATAGCTAGTCGGACTGGAGGCCTAAAAGATTCCTGGGAAGTTGAATATAAAGCTAATCTTAACATTTTGAATCTTGCTAAAACTTTAGATATAAAACTGTTTGTTTTGCTGTCAGCTATCTGTGTTCAAAAACCTATGTTAGCATTTCAAAAAGCAAAAATAGCTTTTGAAAATGATTTGATTTGCTCAGGAATTCCATACAGTATTATAAGGCCTACAGCTTTTTTTAAGTCACTCTCCGGCCAAGTTGAAAGAGTCAAACAGGGAAAAAAATTTATTATTTTTGATAGTGGTGAGCGAACAGCTTGTAAGCCAATATCTGAAGCTGATTTGTCCAATTTTATTTGCGATTCGTTGGTGTTACCAGAAAGAAAAAACCGTATACTACCTATCGGTGGTCCAGGTCCATCCGTAACCCCTCGAGATCAAGGGGAATTACTTTTTAGTCTTTTAGGGATAAAACCAAGATTTCAATCTATTCCAAGTTCAAGTTTTTCACTATTTCGAGCGGTACTATCACCGCTAGGGCCAGTTTCTTCTCGTATTTCAGATTTGAGAGAGTTTGCAGCTATAGGACGTTATTATGCTACTGAATCAATGCTAGTATGGGACTCTAAAGCTGGAGAATATAATTCTACCTTAACCCCAGAGTTTGGATCTCATACTTTGAAAGAATTTTATGAAAATGTTCTTTCCCGAGGAATTAAAGGCCAGGAATTAGGATCACACAAATTGTTCTGAATTTAAAGATGACTTATTGTTGAAATTTTCCAATATTTCTTGATTAAATTGGTTTAAACTTTTTTATCCACAAGTTGAATAAGCTCTGTATTCCCATTTTTATTTACAGAAATAATTGTGTGCGAACAATTGTGGATTTGAGGTGGGTCCCATAAACGCGAAATAGGTTTATTTTCTATGTAGCACAGATAAGCTTTAATTAATGCTCCATGGCTTATTACCGCAATTTTCTGATTTTTATGCATTTGACCAATCTCAGTGATTGCAGTCACCGCTCTATTTTGTAAATCTAGAAAAGTTTCCGCACTCTTGATTTTGAATAAATGGGGTAATGTTGTGAAATGTTTGTGGTTTACTGGGTCTGTATTTAAAACTTCTTCATGCAAGCGTCCCTCCCAAGGCCCTAAGAATATTTCGCGCAATGAATCCCGGTAATGGATTTTTTTTTCAGTATTTTCAAAAATGTATTTAGCTGTCTGTCTTGTTCGCAAGCTTGAGCTACAATAAATGGCATCAAATTTTAATTCTCTTATTCTTTCGCCAAGTTCTTGTGCTTGCAGGACTCCTTGTTCGGTTAATTCAGACTCACTTTGTCCCTGAATTCGCTTCTCCTTATTCCAGTTTGTTTCACCGTGACGAATGACGTGTAGCTCCATCGGGTATTGCTTTCTTGAGATAAGGGACCTTAAGCAAAAATTCTAGTAGCTCAATCTTAATTGATCAACTACAAAAGGGAAGAAACTTCCGAAAGGAAGTAATCAAAATCTTGCTGTTTGTTCCAAAGGTGGGGAGTTATTCTTAAGTTGCCTCCCCTTTCCGAAATGTAGATTCCTTTTCTCTCCAATCGCGTTAAGAAATCAATTGGGGCGCCTTTCGGTAATGTTGCACTAAGAAAATGCGCACCCCTTTTATTCTCGGGTAGGGTTTTTAAACCAATTTCATTAAGTCCAGCTGCCAAATATGCATTTTGTGATCTGAGTTTATCTTCAATATTTTTTACACCCCACAAAGAAATTTGCTGCAGAGCAGCTATAACTCCTGGAATAAGTGAAAAGTTAGCCCTTTCACCCATATCAAAACGGGTAGCACCGTCTTGATAAAAGTCAGTATATTTAACCAAATTCGAAAAATCTTGACTTTCTTTTCGTGTTATCCACCCTTCTTCAAGTGGAATACCATTAAAGTATTTTGGCGAAACGTACATAAATCCAGTTGAGTAAGGACCTAGAAGCCATTTATAATTTGCCGCAATAGCAAAGTCGGGATTAATTTCATGTAAATCAATCGCTAAAGCTCCGGCAGATTGTGTTAAATCCAGTACCAGTGCTGCGCCAACTTCATGACATAGAGCCTTAACTTTTTTTAAATCTATTAGAGCACCACTAGTCCATAAGACTTGAGGTATTGCTACTACAGCACAATTTTCATTTATCTCATTTAATAATGCTTCGGTAAGAGAACTTTCTGGCTTTTGTTGTACGTGTATAAGCTTCGCTCCTTTTTGCATTTCTTGGCGCCTCCAAGGATAAATATTTGAAGGAAATTGATTTTCTATGGTTATTATGGATTCATCAGGTTTAATCTTAATATTTTTTGCAGCGGTCTCAATGCCGTAAGAGGCAGAAGGGATAATAGCAATATTTTCTGGCAAAACATTTAGTAGAGAGGCAAATAAATTCCGCACTATGTCAACATTTTCAAAGAAATCGGGGGTCTTAATTTTCCAAGGGGTTTCTTTAAGACGAGTTCCCGCTCCTATTGCCTTTACAACTGATTTTAGTAGAGGCGACATATATGCTGTGTTAAAATAAACAATGTCATTAGGAATATTAAATAGGTGTCTTTGAGATGGTATCATTTTTTTTTCCAGAGCTTGAACGGTGCTACTAATCTCAGTGACTCCAAATCTTAGAAAGATTAAAACTTAATTTTCTATAAAAGGCTTTTATTAACGGGTTTAGTTTTGAAGCAACAGAAGCAACAATAGATATTATCTGGCACCATTCTTGGCAGATTATTAGATCTTTTCATTGAAGACAAATTATAAACACACCTTAACCTTATCTATAAAAAATGTATTGTATTTTCTTTTTGTAAGTACAGGAAATAATAACATTAAGTTTTTTATTTGGTTCTACGGCTTCATGACCAGATGTTCGATAGGATACTAGACCTCAAAAATTTTTATTAATTTGTAGACGTCTTCTAAGTTACCTTTTATTGTCTGATCCGAAGGAATCACTATGGTAACAGGAACAAACGTAAGCACTTATTTTAATGGTGTTTGGAAAAATGAAAACGTTCCAGTGATGCGTGCAGCGGATCACGGGTCTTGGTTAGGAACAAGTGTTTTTGACGGCGCAAGGTTTTTTGAAGGTGTTGCGCCGGATCTATGGGCGCATTGTGACAGAGTTAATAAGTCAGCTAAAGCTATGATGATAACCCCAACGGTTTCTACAGATGATATGGTGGATATAGTTTGGGAAGGGTTGAAAAGATACCCGGTAAATTCTGCCATTTATATCAGGCCAATGTATTGGTCATTGGATGGAGGCTACTTAGCGATAGTCCCGAAAGAAAATGAGACAGGTTTTGCGATTTGTCTGGAAGAAATACCCATGGCCGATCCTTTGGCTACCTCTACTTTAACCCAAACCAGCTTTAGAAGGCCAGTCTTAGAAGATAATGTTGTAAATGCAAAAGCAGGTTGTTTATATCCTAACAACGCTAGAATGTTAGCCGAAGCTCAAAAAAAAGGTTTTGGGAATGCACTTGTTGCGGATTCTATGGGTAATGTGGCGGAGACAGCCACGGCAAATATTTTTATGTCAAAAGATGGCGAAGTTTTTACTCCCATACCGAATGGTACCTTCTTGGCTGGGATAACACGAAATCGCCACATAAAGAATTTTCGAGAAACTGGAATTAATGTAACGGAGAAAGTTTTAACATTTGAGGATTTCCGTCAAGCAGAAGAGGTTTTTATGACTGGTAATATGATGAAAGTAACTCCTGTTACAAAGTTTGAAGATACTCATTATCAATTCGGTCCAATGGCCAATTTAGCAAGAACAATGTATTGGGATTGGGCCCATTCTAAAGCTTAAAATTTCAAACTAATCTTTTTCCGAAAAGTTTAGCTTTTTAACTTTCTCTTTTGCCATCAGAACCAAAGAATGCAAATCCTCAGCTATCTTGCCTGTTTCATTAACTTTGCTTAGGATACTATCTAGAATACTTGATAATTCTTGGCTTTGATTATTTGAGTCAATCAATCTCAACTGAGTTTTATGAATTATTGCTCCCAAGGCAATGTTATTTTTTATTAGTCTCTTCAAGTTTTGGGTATTAATGTGGATGGCTCTAACTTCGACCCCAGCAGCTTTGGCGGTAACAGATCTTTCAGCATTTAAAATAGTAGATGACTCACCAAATATCTCTCTTTCACCGATTTGATTGAGTTTCAAACCTTCCTTGGTAAAAATATCAACTTTGCCTGATAAAATGATAAAGGCTCCATTGGCTTTATCTCCCGCTTTGTAAATTGTCTCTCCACTTTTCCAAACAACTGATTTTTCAGATCGTGGTTCGCTCATTTTACCCCACAGAGTTTTTTAAAAGTGGTTTTTAAGACTTAGACTTAACTCTTAGATGAAACTTGTAACAAATCATGACAATCTACAGCTTTTTTGCCAAAAAATCAAGAAACTAGAAACTTATTATTCATCCAACTTTGCTTAAATCTTAGGAGAAAAAAGATTTTAAGCATTTATAAAAAGTTTCAATTTTACCTCTGCTTATATCTAAATGCGTCACCAGTCTAACGAAATTATTTTCGGTGGCTATGAGGATACCAGTTTTGGACAGATGGCGTTTTAACTCATTAAAGGAATTTTTAGGGAAAGTGGCAAAAACCATATTGGTCTGAACATCTCTCATATTTACAGAAATTTTGTCAATAGATTTTAATTTTTTCGCTAATATTAGCGCGTTTAAGTGGTCTTGCTCGAGCCTTTGAATATTGTTATCCAAGGCATATTTACCTGCTGCAGCCAGAATGCCAGCTTGTCTTAATTGACCCCCCAGAATTTTCCGTACTCTATAAGCTCTTCTTATGAATTCTCTGGATCCAACTAGCACTGAGCCTGCTGGGGCACCCAAACCCTTCGAAAGACAAAGAGACACTGAGTCTACACTTTCTACCATGGTCGATGACGAAACATTTAGCTTTGTAGTAGCATTAAATAATCGAGCTCCATCCATATGAACACTTAAGCCAAATTTTTTTGCTCGCTTGGATAATTTATTTATTTGCTCAACACTTTGCACTTTACCCGAAACAGTATTTTCTATACTCAAAAGCTTGCTAATTGGACAGTGTGGATCGTCTGGCTTAACATTTCTGTCGATATCGTCAGCGTCTATACTACCGTCAGGTTGAGTTTTAATTGGAGACATCATTGCACCGCCTAAGACAGAGGCCCCACCAGCTTCATTTAAGAAAACATGATAAGTATCTCCAGTCAGTATTTCTTCACCCCGTTGGCAATGTGCTAACATTGCACAGAGATTTGATTGTGTTCCACTATTTAAAAATAAGCCTGCTTCTTTACCGAGTAATTCAGCTACTTGCTCCTCTAGATTGTTTACTGTCGGGTCGTCTCCATACACGTCATCACCAACCTCTGCTTTGGAAATAGCTTTCCGCATACCTGAAGTTGGTTTCGTGACTGTATCACTCCTGAAGTCGATCAATATTTTATTATTAGGTTCTGCACAGGCGGGGTTATAAATATCGTCCATCATCATTTTATTTTGTTAGGGCTTGGAATCCAGCATTTAATGTTTTTGTTACAATTGGATGTTAGCGTCTAATTTGTTTTAATGAAAGAATTAGTTTTAACCTTCTCAAAAGATAGAGACTGAGAAAATAGCATTAATGTCTTTGTTCGCTATCGCTTTCTGTTGAGGCTCAAGAATGGATTTTGATAAAGTTTATCATGGGAAATCACTCCTTCAGATATTGTACAATCTGACTCAGGTTGTGAAACACATAAAAGTATATAATTTGCTTTTGATTGTCGTCTATTGAGAGCAGTAGCACCGGGTTGCTTAACCTTCCCAGAAAGTAGCTTGGCTGCGCAAGTAATACAGCCCCCATAATTACAACCTATTGGTAATTGCAGTCCGGCCTTTAGAGCGGCACTATAAATTGTTTCTCCGATCTTTACAGCTACTTCAACATCACTGTTAATAAATTTTACCCAATAAAAATTTGCAACGGCCATTAAATTCCCAAATTTAATTTTGGTTTCCAGAATGGCCTAAATAGCTCTATTTTAGGACACCTATTCATAACCACTTTCAAACCAAAAGATTCTGCTAGCTTCGCCGCATCTTCATTAAAAACCCCAATTTGTGACCAAAGCACTTTCGCCTTTACTTTGATTGCCTCCTCAGCGACACCATAAAGTGCGGAGGAATTTCGAAATACTTGAACCATATCAATAGACTGATCTACTTGAGCCAGTGTGTCATAAACTTTCAAGCCGCGTATTTCACTAATATCAGGTGAGGGATTCACAGGAAGCATGTTAAAACCTTGTTCATGCAAAACTCTTAAAACACCGTAACTGAACTTTGTTGGATCAGAACTTGCGCCAACCATAGCAATATTTTCTACCGACGCCAAAATATCAGCTAGGTAACTCTCTGAATAAGGAAGATTATGATCCATAGCTTTCTCCTACAACCAAATATCAGAAGTACAGTCTCCGCCGGGATAACGAGTTTCATGACATCTTGAAGGCCCATTAGGCTCATGACCGAAATCAACAATAAAGTCAGAATTTATTTTCATCCCTCCTTTTTCGGTGTCACAATCAACCATTAGCATAACTCCACCTTTATGTCTTATTTTCGGATAGAATTGGTTGTCCCACGTGGAAAACAAGGAAGTAGTTACGTAAAGCCTTTTTCCGTCTAAAGATAATTGAATCATCTGGGGTCCACCAGCAATTTCCACACCGTTGACGAAAGGTGCTCTGTTTAACATTCCTCCCATCCACACTTGACCAGTTAAGATTGGTTTAAGTGGATTTGAAATGTCGTACTGTCTTAAATCTCCATGAAGCCAGTTTGATAAATAGAGATACTTGTCGTCCATGGATATTAGAATTACGGTAATAAATCCTGGCAGTGGGATCGGCCATTCAGGATGTTTTTCATTTTCCACATCAATGAT
>MDSW01154711.1_pt1 | contig 26265 bp, 24 predicted proteins | sample 811171 | NCBI WGS metagenome assembly MDSW01 (sample SAMN05326641, study PRJNA326480) | marine metagenome | isolation source: seawater | place: Atlantic Ocean: North West | collected 2012 | reverse complement strand
GTCTAAAACTTTATCAAAAAGTTTTGCATGATCTCTGTTGTGAGTGATTAAAATTACTGTTTTATCTTCAAATATTTTCTGTACGTTATAAATAAACTGTTCCTCACTTTTATTATCCATAGCACTTGTAACTTCATCGAATAACAGTACTTCGGGTGATCTATACAGAGTTCTAGCTAATGCAATTTTTTGTTTTTCCCCACCTGAAATTTTTTGACCATATTCGCCGAGATTGTTATTTAACCCATATTTTTCTACAAAATCGGCTAGTTGTGATTTTGCTATAACATCAGTAAGCTTTGTTTTGTTAATTTTTTCTCTATCTATTCCAATACATATATTTTCCTCTAATGTACCTTCTATAAGATTAATTTCTTGTGTTACATAACCAACAATTTCTCTCCATTTTTCTAAATTATTTTTTAAATTAAATTTGTCAATATATACCGCTCCTTCTTCAGGGTCTACTAAACCTGCTATAATTTTAATAAGCGTACTTTTTCCTGAACCATTTTTTCCTATTATACATACTTTATCTTTTTTATTAAATTTAAGATTTAGTTTTTCAAAAATTATTTTTTTATCATAAGTGAATTTTACATTTTCTAATTTTAATATACTTTGAAAATTAAAATTCTTGTCTGATTCTACCAACTTCTGTGAATATGTTTCGTCTTCTAAGAAATTCTTTATGATATTTGCTGCTGGTTGGGCGTATTTTATTTTTTGTTCGTGTCTTGCAAGGCCTGTTATTGATGGAAGAAGTCTAAAAACTGCTACAGAGTATATTAAAATTTGAGCAAATAAGTCTTTTAGAGGTAAGTTATTGATACTAAAATAAATGATTAATGACAGTGTAATTAATATTATTATAGCTTCAAATAGTATTTTTGGCATTGCTCCATAAATTGATTTGGATACGAATTGATTTGCCAATAAATCGTTATGATAAAAAAACTTGTTTTTATAATGATTTTCTAACTTAAAAAGCTTTACCTCAGTTATGCTTTTTAATGGCTCTAAAAGAAATTTTAAAATGAATTTTTCATGATATTGTCTTAATTCTCCAAGTTTTTTTAGAAGTTTAGAGTAAAATTTACTTATTAAATAATAAGAAAAGGAAAAAATAATTAAAATTATAGCTGTAGCTTTAAAATTTACAGTTAATAAAAATATTATTAAAAATGTAGTTGTAAAAAAGGCAAGTATTAAACTTAATATTGGAGAAACAAATCCATTCACAAACATGTCAACTTCTTGCTTAACATTTCTTACCAGGCCTGCTGATGTATTTTGTAAAAAAAATTTATATTTTTTTTTTAAAACATGCTCAAAAACTCTTGTCGATAAATGACTTTTTAACTTTAAAATAAATTTAGCTTGTTCTTTAATAAAATAAAATGTGAATAAATATTTTATTAAATATATAGATAATAGAGAAGTGATGATTAGATATATATCTAGACTAATATTAAAATTATCAAATAAAATATAAATATGATTCATAAAAGGAATATTTAATTTATTATCCATCATTATTGATAGTAATGGCAACAAAGCTCCGATTGATATTACTTCTAATACGCTATTTACAACCATCAAAAAACATACGAAGTACATTTTAAATATTTCATTTTTTGTCAATATTTTTTTGATAAAATAATAATATCTCATTGCTATAATTTAAGATTATAAATAGTATGTATTATCAGTATATAATAAATATGACAATTTTAATTACATATAACTTTCAAAAATGAGAGAGTTTATTAAAAAAATAATCACTTATGCTGCATCTGTAAATAATAAACAGTCAGATTTATTAAAAGAAATAGTTTTTAATAACCTAAATAATAATGCCATAAATCAAGATTTAAATATTGATAATGATAAATTATTTAATTTACTTATCGATTTAAAAGGTACAAGTTTAGTTGAGGGATTAAATATAACAAATTCGTTACTTGAAGTGCTAAGCTTAGAGGGTGATGTTTGTGAATTTGGTGTTGCTCAAGGAAAAACATCAAAATTAATTGGTTACATAATTAAGAATACAGATAAAAAATTTTTTTTATTTGACTCTTTTAAAGGACTTCCAAAACCTTCTGGGGAAGACAAATTAAAAGATGATATTTTTAATTTAAAAAATATAAATAATTATGAAGGAAAAATGTCTCATGAAGAAAATAAAGTTATAAATGAGCTTAAAATTATCAATTTTGAAAAAGAAAAACTAGTAATCAATAAAGGTTTTTTTTTCGAAAGAAATATTGTCAATTTTATTATTCCAAAAAATGTATCATTTGCATATCTGGATTTTGATTTTTACCAACCAACTTTAGATGTGCTAAATATGTTAGAAAAAATTATAGTAAATAAAGGAATAATTATTGTTGATGACTATGACTTTTTTTCAACCGGTGTGAAGACTGCTGTGGATAGCTGGATTAATAAAAATAAAGAAAAATTTACGATTAAACAAATAAAGACTTCTTTATCTAGTTTTGTTATAATTCAAAAAATAAGATAATGAAAATTTTTAAAAAAAGTTTAAAAAAAATTTTAGGCTCATTTGGATATGAGATACAAAAAAAAGATTTATCAGATAATTTTGAAATTTTAAAAAAAATAATTAATAAAAATAATAATATTAATATATTTGATGTTGGCGCTAATGAAGGTAGGTGGATAGATAGAGCAATTAATAACTTTGATAACCCTGTTATTCATGCTTTTGAACCTTCAGAAAAGGAATTTAATATTTTAAAAAATAAATATTCAAGTATAAAAAATATAACATTAAATAAATGTGCCTTAGGAGATAATAAAGAAGAAAAAGAATTTAATATTAATTACAAAGGCAGTCTTTCATCATTCTATGATGTTTATGAAAGTACAAATTGGTTTAAAAGACAACAAAATAATAAAAAACTATTTGATAAAAATTTTACATTAAAAAAGGAAAAAGTGAATATAAATACAATCGACAATTATATTCAATCCAAAAATATTGAAATTATAGATATTATCAAAATTGATACACAGGGTTATGAGCCAAAGGTACTAGAAGGTGCATTAAATAGTTTAAAATTAAAAAAAATTAAATCTATATTAGTTGAGATTATTATTTCAGATATTTATAAAAGCAACGTGAGTTTTTTTGAAATAGAAAAAAATTTGATAAATAATGGATATAAATTAATTTCATTAGATGATCATGGAAATTTATTTAACAAAACAATTTTTCAATTAAATGCTATTTATGCATTAAAATCATAGATATATTTTGAAGAAATATTTTAAGAAAAAAATCAAATTAATTCTTTCTAATTTTGGGTGGAAGTTAGTTAAATTAAGAAAAATTCCAGAGCCAAATCCTTATGGAAAACTTGATATTAATTTACTAAAAGAAATAAATGATTCGACTGGTATTATTCATCTTGGAGCTCATAGAGGAACTGAAGCGGAAATTTATAATTGGTTTGGTAAAAAGGTAATTTGGGTCGAGGCAATTCCAGAGATATACGAACATCTCAAAGATAATTTGTATTTTTATAAAAATCAAAAAGCTTATCTTGCTTTATTATCTGATAAAGATAATGAAATGCAAAAATTTTATATTTCTAATCATGATGGGGCTTGTTCTTCACTATTTGAATTTACTGATGAAATAAATTCAAGCAGGCAATGGGGAAAAAAGGATCACAAAATGATAAGTGTCAATTCTCTTAAGTCCATAACTTTAGATACTTTATTAAAAGAAAAAAATATTAATGCAAAAAAATATAATCATTGGATTTTAGATCTTCAAGGAGCAGAATTATTGGCTCTAAAAGGTGCAGAAGAATCTCTTAAAGATTGCAAATCTTTAATGATAGAAGTCAGTAAAAAAAGATTTTATTCTGGTGGAGTTTTATGGAATGAAATTAAAGAGTGGCTTTCTAAAAAAGGTTTTTATCAAACTAGAGAGCCAGAGAATGATGAAGATGATATATTATTTGTAAAAAAATAAATTAGCTATTTTCATATCCCCAATTTAAATTATCTTTATGTATCCTTTTTAGAATATTTTTATAATTATAAATTTTATTAATTTCATAAATATCTTGATAATCTAAACATTCACCATTGCTTATTTTAATGAGCGATCCCTTACCAGAAAAACCATGTTCAGTATAAGGAGAAATCCATATACTGTCACCACTATTAAATTTGTATGATTTATTATTTACATAAAACTTCATTTTACCCGAGGTAGCCAAATAGTGAGTGCTAGCATAATAAATAAGGTCTTTAATTTTCTTGGCTCTAAATACTTTCATAAAAATTCCAAAAAGATCAGGATATCTTTCTGATGAAGACATTGAAGACACCATGTAGGATTTATAATTTCTTATAGTTTTAATACTATCATTATATGAAGTATATGTTTTTCCAACATTATCTTCTTTAAATTTTTTTTCATAAAAAATTTCAGGATCAACAGATATAATTTTACAAATTTTAGTAAGAATATTTTTATTTTTATTATCATTTATTTTCTCTAAATTTAAAAAATTATTAACTTTAATTTTTGATAATTTTAATTTTTTAGAGATATATTCTTTATCTATACCTCTAGAATTCAGAAAAGATTTTAAAAATGAAACTTTTTGACCATTTTTGTTTACACTTTTCATAAAATTTTTATAAGAGTTTTCAGGCCATAAATTAGAGTTTTCAACAAACTTTTGTAATTGAGATTTGGCTGTATATGATAAAATTTGGCTAGAGGTTTTATCAACTAATGAATAGGTATGAGGTAAATATGTTGGCTCTATATAAGTATCTCCAACAATCCATTTATGTTTTTTTTTATTACTTTTAATTACTGAAAAATTTTCTTTTTTATTAACATTTTTGCCCCACCTTCCATATATATTTCCAGGTCCAAGATTAATTGTTATAGCATGTTCCAGATGTCCATTATTTAACTTGGGTAATTTATTATGCGGACATAATATATCTAGTATAACAGGTGATTTAAAACCTATTGGGGATGGTAAAGTGTAATAATTATAAAAATGTATTCCATCCCTATTAATTGGTCTTCTTGTGGAAAGTATTTTCTTTTTTGAATAAAAAATATAGTCAGGTAATTTTGATTTAAGATTAATATCCTCTTTCTGAATATTTAAGTAGTCAGTTAAAAAATTTAATTCTTTATTTGATGCTGAAAAGTTTTTATTAATCTTAATTTTTTTATAAAGTTTATTATTTTTTTTTTTAATTATAGGTAAAGTAATTTTTCTAGCATTTAGCCAGTGATTTAATTTTAAAATATCTATATTTATCATAAACTAATTTTTAAATAATTTTGCGTATATCTTCTACTAATTTATTAGAAATATATCTTACTTTTTTATTAAAATTATTAAATACCCTAATATCTGGCTTGGTAGGAAGCTCTGCCTTTATATCAATACCAACAATATTTTTTTTGAATTTTTTTTTATTTTTTGAGTTTTTATAATTATGATCAGCAATATAAATTTCAACATAATTTTTAATATTTTTTCTATTCCAACTTCTGATTTTCTCAAACATTCCTATAACAGTAAATATTATATTAATATTTTGATCTGTAACATACTTGCAAAATTTAATATATTTGTCACAATTTTTATATCTACTTTTATAATTATAACTGTTTAGGCTCCAAATATTCCTGAAATCGTCTCCATGTATAATTATTGTGGGACCATAAATTTTTTTGACTTTGGGATAAATAAGGTTTCCTATAGTTGATTTTCCTGTACCAGATAAACCTGTAATCCAAAATAATATTCCCTTATTTTTATATTTTTTTTTTTTTCATTTTATATTTTAATTAGAATTAATAATTATAAATATTAACATTTAAATCTAAACTTATTAAATTTTTTTTATCACTATATAATTCTTTTTACTTTGGTTGATAAGAAGTATTTTATCATGAATATAATTTATCAATTTTTTCATATATTTATGATTATTATAAGGATTATATTGAATTTTTTTAAAATAGTAGTATTTAAAATCTGTTAAATTTTAGTTAGAAATAATTAATGAAAAAAAAAATTTTGGTATTAGCAGCTCATCCGGATGATGAAACATTGGGCTGTGGAGCAACTATTGCAAAACTTTCGCAACAAAATTATGACATAAATCTTCTAACTTTTACAGATGGTGAATCTGCAAGAGAAAATGCAGTAAATTTGAATAGAAATGATTGTTTAACAAAGGTTTCCAAAATACTAAATATTAAAGATTTTAAATGTGGTGATTTTCCAGATAATAAAATGGATTCAGTGCCGTTATTGGATGTTTGTAAATTTATTGAAAAGGAGATTAAATTTACACCTGATAAAATTTTTACACATCATCCTGATTGTTTAAATATTGATCACAATATTGTTTATAGATCTGCAATAACAGTTTTTAGACCTCAAAAAAAAAATCAAATTGAAATTAATTGTTTTGCTATTCCAAGTTCCATGGAATGGAATCCATTAAATAATTTCAGGAGTAACTTATATTATGATGTTGAAAATTTTGTAGATAAAAAGATTGAAGCATTAAAGATTTATGAAAAAGAAATGAGACCTTATCCACATCCTCGTAGCTATGAAGCAATAATTAATAATTTAAAAGTTTCTGGGAGCGAAGTTGGTTTAAATTATTGTGAAAAGTTCGAAACAATAAGAAAAGTTATTATTTAAATGAATATTCTCGGTATGTTTGGGCCTGGTGAAAATCCTAGTGCAGCATTATTAATTAATGGAAAATTAATTGCACTAGTCGAAGAGGAAAGATTAAATAGAATTAAAATGTCACCTAACAATCTTCCTATAAATGCTGCTAAACTTTGTCTTAAAATTGGTGGAATAGATATAAACTCTATTAATGGAATTGCATGGGGGTGGGATTGTATAAAATATGAAAAATATTTAGAAAAAATTAACAAAAAAATTAAAAATAAAAAAAATCATAATTATCTTCAAAACGAATTAAATAAAAATTTATATAGCCCTAATAGAATAAAAAGAGCAATTAAAATTGCATTTAGTGATCAGTTAAAAAAAAAAATGCCTCAAATACATTTTATTACCCATCATCTATGTCATGCTGCATCGGCTTTTTTTTGTTCTGGATTCAAAAAATCTAATATTTTAACACTTGATGGATCTGGCGAAGATCTAACTACAATGTTATGTGAAGCTACAGGAGAAAAAATAAAAATTGTAAAAAAAATTACTATACCTAATTCTCTAGGAGGCTATTATGCAACTTTCACTGAATTTTTAGGTTTTAAACCCTACATGGATGAAGGAAAGCTAATGGGTTTGGCAGCATATGGAAAATACTCAAAAAAAATACAATCTAAATTAGATAAATTTATCAAATATAATAAAAAAACTGGAATTTTTAAAATTAACAATAAATTAAGGTATGATGGAAAACATACTTTTGGTGAAAGATTTACTGATGAATTTGTAAAAATATTTGGTAAAAAAAGATCAAAAAATGCTTCTGCTTTAACTAAGCCCTACCCAGATATTGCATACAATGTTCAGCTCAGGCTAGAAAATATAGCAAAATTACTAGCAAAAAATTTATACATTAAGAATAAAATAAGAAATTTATGTTTAGCTGGGGGTGTGGCAATGAACTGCAAAATGAACGGAGAACTAAGTAAAGAAAAGTATGTTGATAATATTTTTGTTCAACCTGCCGCATCCGATAATGGGGTATCGCTAGGTGCTGCACAAATTTTAACATTGAAAAAAGGTGGAAAATTAAAAACAAACTTAACAAATGTTTACTACGGTCCCAAATATACAAATAGACAAATTTTAAAACACCTAAAAGAGTCTAAGTTGAATTTTTATAAATCAAAGGATATTTTTAAGGAAGCTGCAAAATTTTTATATAACAAAAAAATTATCTGTTGGTTTCAAGACAGAATGGAATTTGGAGCAAGATCACTTGGCAATAGATCAATACTAGCAAGTCCTCTTTTTAAGGACATGAGAGATAAAATAAATATGAATGTAAAACATAGAGAAAATTGGAGACCTTTCTGTCCCTCGGTAATAGATGAGGACTATGAAAAATATATTGATTCTAAAATAAAGTCACGTTTTATGACAGTGGCTTTACCAATAAATAAAAATATGAAAAAAAAAATACCTTCATGTGTTCATGTTGATGATACTGTAAGAGCACAGATCGTAGATAAAAAAAATAATTTAAAATATTGGAAATTGATTAAAGAGTTTAAAATATTATCTGGACATGGTATTATAATAAATACTTCATTTAACATTCAAGGAGAACCTATAGTCTGCTCTCCAAGAGATGCACTTAGAACATTTGGGGGCACTGGTTTAGATGCTTTAATAATTGGTGACTATATAATAAAAAAATAATTATTTTATTTTTTTAAAACTAAAACGATACATTTATGAGGCCATCTTTTTATAGTCTCAATTAATTGATACTCATGGAAACTGATTATTTTCTCTAAGGTTTTAGATGGAACATAAAATTGATTAACTCCCAAAAAAATAATCCCTGATTTAGTCAAAAATTTATTGGCTTCTTTAAGAAAATTTTCAATTTCACCTGTCCCATGTTCTCCGGAGAAACTGATTCTGTCATATTTTATTTCTTTATTTTTGTATCTTAGAGGTACATATGGTGGATTAAATGTAATTAAATCAAATTTTTGATTAATATTAGAAAACATATTTGATTCTAAAAATTTTATATTTAATTTATTGGTTTTAGAGTTTTCTTTGGCATTCATTAAAAAATCATTATATATGTCAGCCGATACTACTTCGGCCATAGGATTAATTTTTTTATGGAATTGACCCAATATGGCTATCTGTCCACAACCCATATCTAAATGACTTTTAAAACTAAAATTTTTTTTTATATAAGTTTCTATTGCTTTTTTTATAACTAAACTGGTTAGGTCATAAGTGATTGGTAGCAATTTTTTTCTTATTTTAATATTCCATATTTTTTCAGTTAAAAAATCAAAAGATCTAATAAAATCTAGATAAATTTTAAATAATTTTCCTATCACTTTTTATAATTTACTTTAAGTCTTTGAAAAAAATTGGGTTATCTTTTTTTATATTTTTATTTACTGCTTTTCCTAAAATTTTAAAATAGTATTGAGAGCCTATTCCAATTTTTGGCCTTAATGAAATAATATTTTTTGAGTCTATTCTTTCATTTCGATTTATATTTTTTTTTGCAAATAATGATCTTTTGTTTTTAAAAGATTTCAAATCTGCTTTATTGGTATCAACATTATTCATTTTTGTAGCATTAAAGTAGATTAATGACTTTGCTTTTAAATCACTTAATTCCTTCGGTGTGATTGAAAATTTTGCATCTAAAGATTTATTTTTCATTGAATCCTTAAAATGTTTTTCTATTGCTACTGCACCCAAAGGTATAGAAGCTAAAGAAGTGTCTATTGTACTGGTGTGATCAGATAATCCGATAAGATTTTTTTTAAAATATTTTTTCAATTTTACTATCCTTGAAAGATTTGCATCATTTAAAGGTGTTGGGTATTCAGATACACAATGTAAAATTATTACTTTATTATGATATTTGTTTATAATTTTTAGAGCTTGTTTAACTTCTTTAAAGTTTGATGCACCAGTTGAAATTATTATAGGTTTTCTGGTCTGTGCTATTCTATTTATTAAATTTACATCAGTATTTTCTAAAGAGGCTATTTTATAAAGTTTAACTCTATGCTTTTCTAAAAAATCTACAGCTCTAATACTAAAAGGAGTACTAAATAATGTTGCTCCAATTTTTTTAGCCAGTTTAAAAGCTGATTTGTGCCATCTATAAGGAGTCTGAGCTTTTACATATATATCCCAAAGATATTTTTTGTCCCAAATACCCCCTTTAATTTGGTATCTTTTATTTTTTGATTTTACAACAATATCATCTGGTTCATAAGTTTGTATTTTTATTAAATCTGCTCCATTTTTATGCGCCAATCTAATTAATTCTAAAAAATTTTTTTTTTTTCCAGAATGATTAGCTGAGATTTCAGCAATTATAATTGGTTTTTCAGAATTACCAAAAGAAATACTATTATTTATTTTAATTTTCATTTATGATTAATTAATATTTTCAATATACACATAAATTTATTATTTATGAATCAAATTAATTTTCTAATATAGCAATAGAGGCTGTATTTTCTAAAAATAAAATAAACTTATTTATTTTTTCTATGAATAAAATATCTCTTACTCTTTCTCCTATGCCTAAAATATCGCTATAGATAATTTCATTGTTGTCCATGTTTAATCTTATTTGATGAATTGAAAGGTCCCCTTCCTGCAAGTTGTTGCCCATGGATCCTATAAAATAGTCATTAATAAATTCAAAGTTAAATTCTATCGGTATTTTTTTAATTTCAGTAATTCCAATAGAAGGAACAAAATGTTTTATTGGTTCAATAAATCCATATTCTGAATGACTTTTATGTAAGGGTGCTTCTTTATAATTTTCCGAATTAAGTTCTGACTTTCCACCATAATGTTCTCCATAAGATGATATAGGCCATCCGAAGTTCTTAGGAGTGTTATTTTTCAAATTATTTAAATTTATTTCGTCACCTCCCTGAGGCCCGTGCTCGGTGCTTAATATAAAATCCCCTTTTTCATCATAGAATAATCCCTGAACATTTCTATGTCCTTTGCTTATAATGTTCCAGTTTTTAGTTAAATTGTTGATTTTTAAAATTTTTCCTACTACTGATGAGTCATCCTGAGCTTTAACTCTTGTTTTAAATCCTCCATGTGAAAAAAGATAATTATCATCCTTAAACTTTACTAATCTTCCACCAGCAGCGTTATCGCTCCAACGATTATAGCCTTTTCGGACTGAGACACATGAAGGAGGATCAAAATATTTTTCAAAATTTAAATATTCAAAATTTATTTCTGCAACTAAAATTGATGTGTTGTAACAATCTTTACTTAATAAGTTAGAATAAGTTACAAAAATTCTATTTTTATCAATCAATATATCTTTTATACCTTTTCCTCCGTGAGAATAAAAACCTTCGTAGTTTACAATTTCTTTTATATTGCTTTGTAAAATTTTTGCTTCAAATTTCTCCTTCTCAATAGAATCAATATTAAAAAAAGAAATAATCCCATTTTTCGACACTAAAAATATTTGATTTTCATAGATATCTAAATAAGCGCTTGCTTTGGTATGAGGCCAAGTCCCTATTGACAAATAATCAGTCTGAAAAGTAGAAATCTTAAATATTTTTGAATTCTTTGAAATTATTTGTTCCTCATTTTTAACTTTAAAGAATTTTAGGTTACTTAAACCCATTGAATATAATTCATCAAGCAACTTATCGACAATTTTATTTTCTGACTTTAATTCCTTGTCTTTGTTACTAACTCTTTTTCTTAATCTTTCGATTGAGGCATACAATTTTTTTTTATAAAAAATATTTTCAACTAAAAATTTTTTTACTGAACTTGGTATAAATCTTTCTATGCTATCTGGAATATTGTCTCTTTTATCATCAAAGATAGCTAAACCTACAATAAATGACATTGAAAAAATTGCTAAAAAAGTAATTAATATGTATTTTTTTTTAAACATAGAAGTTTTCTTTTCTATTATCTTTAATTAATTGTCAATAAGATAACTTATCACAAAATTTAAATTTAACTTTAAAAAAAATTTTTTTTGACCTTCCAATTATCTCCATAAATTTTTGATAAATAATTTTGAGCATTAATTGGAACGGGAAGTAATATATTTTTATATTTTATAAAATTTTGACCATTCCAATATTTTAAATTTAAAATTTTTCTTTTTGCTAAGTTTTCACCGTATTTATTTTTTTTTACTAATAAATTAAATTCAAAAATTGCAGGCTCAAAATTTAAATTTTTATTATTAATTTTTATTAAACTAAGCTGATTAATATTACTTTTATTTAAAAGCTTGGATTTATAAATTGATCTTTTCTTAAATAAATAATTTTTATTTTTTTGTGATATCTCTTTGCAAATTTTTTCTAATTTTAATAAATCAGAATAATTTGAAATTATATCTACATCTGAAGTTTCTGCCAAATCTTGTTTTCTAAGTAAAAATAATAATGCACCTAGATCAATCCAAAATTTAATTTTAAATTTTCTTAAATAAAAAATAATTTTTTTTAATGCCCTTAAAATAACTAAATTTCTTTTATTTAAAATTTTTTTACTTAGCCTTAATTCTTTTTTTCCCCAAATTAAATATTTATTATAATCAATTTTCATAAATTTGAGTTGATTAATTATTTGCTTATTATATCGCCCAGAAATAATTATTTTGTCGAACTTGGTTTTTTTTATTAAATTCGGACTATAAATTTTTTTACCTAAAACTTTTTTATTTTGAAATTTTTTGTTATTATCAACAAAAAATAGAACTTTTATTTTTTTTTTCCTACAAACCCTTAGGGCATTTCTTCCAGTATAGCCCGCTCCAAATATTATAGCTTTTTTAATCATTTTTTTTTCGAATTAATATATATATAAAATATTAACTATGCATTATGATTAAATTAAAAATGCTTAAATTTTTTTCTAAAATTAAAATCACTAATAAGTTAAAGTCATACTTCAAGAATAAATTTAAAAATACTAATAATGAATTATTTAGAAGTGAAATATTATTAGAATTCAATGCTTTTCAATCATATCATGTGCCTGTTGCATATTTTGCTAATTTTCTTAAAAAAAAATATAAATCCAATATTGTAGGGTTTTTTAACTATAAAATATTATCTTCGCCATTTGAAGAGAGTCTATACAACAAAATAAAATGGATTATAGGTGATAAATTTAATTTAAAGAATTTTTCAATTTTTAGATCTTTTGGAGTAAAAAAAAATTATTAAACCAAGTTTAAATAAAGAAGAATATAAAATTTCATATCAAATTTTTATAAATTTAAAAAAAACATTATCGAGTAAAAGAGATGTCTTAAATATTAGTATTAATGATATAAGAGTTGGAGATTTAATTTACGATACGTATATTAAATCAAAAATAAAACCTACAATTTTTTTTGATGATGATTTTTATTTTTTACTTCATGACTTTTGTAAACTTTTTGTATACTGGAAAAAATACTTTGAAAATAATGATATTAAAGCAGTAATAGGAGTTCACACCGCTTATTCCTATGGTATACCTTTGCGAATAGCTTTAAAAAAAAAATACCTACCTACTGTGTATCGTTTAGAAAAATAAACAAACTAAGTGAAAATATGAGGTATCTTGCCGGTGAATTTGTAAACTACAAAAAAAATTTTTTAAAATTAGATATCAATTTAAAAAGAAAAGGAATTGAGAAAGCAAAAAAAAGGCTAGAAGATAGAATAAATGGAGTAGCAGGTGTTAAGGCAGACATAATTTCCAGTCAGATTTCTTCTTTTGGAAAAAAATATCTTAATCGTGAAATAAATGAGAACAATAAAATAAAAGTAGTAATTTTTCCACATGATTTCTTTGATGCTGTTCACGCTTATGGGGATACATTATTCGAAGATTTTTATGAATGGTTGGAATATTTAGGTAAAATTTCAAAAAAAACCGACTATGATTGGTACATAAAAAATAGACCAAACTATCTTGGAAAATTTCAAATTTACCAACCAAATACGGAAAATATTATAAATAAATTTGTTAGTAATTATCCACAAATAAAAAAATTACCTAACAACTATCCTCATAATCAAATTATAAGTGAAGGTATAAGTTGTGTATTAACTGCCTTTGGTTCAGTGGCTATGGAGTATGCATTGTTTAATATTCCTGTGATAAATGCTTCAAAAAATAATCCTCACTGTAATTATAATTTTAATTTTCATCCAAAAAACTTGAAAGAGTATGAAAAATTAATTTTAGATATTAAAAATATTAAATTAAAAATTGAAAAAACAGAGATTTATGAATACTATTTTATGAGACATATTTACAACTCAAAGAATTGGTTAATTGATGATTTAGAAGATTTCATGAAATTTGTAGGAAGCTGGACACACATGAATAGCTATAAATTTTACGAATATTGGATAAAAAATATAAGTGAAGATAGAGAAAAAAAATTAAATGTTACTATAGAAAATTTTATTAATTCAAATGATGATGCAACTAATATTTCGCATACTTTAGAAAAATAACAATATATAAATATTATTAAAAATGGAAAAAGCTATTTGTATAATACCGGCAAGATCTGGTAGCAAACGAGTTAAAAATAAAAATATTAAACTGTTTAATGGTAAGCCAATAATTAGTTACGCAATCAGGTTTGCAAAATCTACTGGTTTATTCAAAAAAATAGTTGTATCGACTGATAGTTATAAAATTTCTAAAATTGCGAAAAGATACGGCGCTGAAGTTCCTTTCATAAGATCTAGAAAATTAAGTAATGATTTTGCTCCGACAAAGGATGTGGTACTTGATTGTATAAAAAGAATTTCTTCTGAAAACACTAAATATCATTTTATTTTATATCCAACTTCTATACTTTTATTAAAAAAAGATTTTAATAATTCATTTAATAAATTAAAGAAATATAATTATGATTTTTTAGTTGCAGTAACAGACTATGCCTATTCACCTCATCGTGCATTTAAATTTATTGGAAAAAAAAAAAATATCATTTCAATCAAAGAGATTTATTAATTACAGATCACAAGATTTGCCTAGATTGGTACATGATACTGGATCATTCTATATTTGGAAAACTAAAGCATTATTAAAACATAAAGGCAAGATGCCAAAAAAAAGTACTTACCATTTACTTGATAGGTATCGTTCAGTCGATATAAACACAGAGCAAGATTTTAAATTAGCTTCCTTATTATATAAATTTTTAAAAGATCATTAACTAAAAAATTACTTAGTTATAAAATTTCAAATCGACAATATTGATTTTTGTTAAATTTCAACTTTATATTTTTTTAATATTTCAATTCCTTTTTTAAATGAACTAAAATCTACAATATCATCAGTTTCTAAAGATATTGAAAAACCTTCTTCTAAACCAGACATTAAAGTCATGTGTCCTATTGAATCCCACTCAGTTATTTCATTATATTTTATCTTTTCATCAAAGCTAGAATTATCAATTGATAAAGATTCAATAAAAATTTTTTTATACTTTTCTTTATTAGTCATTTAATGATTTTAGTATGTCTTCTAATATTTTTTCTGGTACTAGTCTATAATAATTTTTTAAATAACTGTATGATCCACTTTTTGTATAAACGTCTTTGACTCCAAGTGAAAGTAATTTGCAAGAATTTCTAATTGATGACATTGTTTCGGATACAGCAGACCCCAAACCACCTATAATATTATGTTCTTCAACAGTAATAATCATTTTGGATTTTATGGCTGCCTCCAATATTATCTCTTTATCAATTGGTTTTATTGTGTGCATATTTACTACTGCTGTTGATATTTTTTTTTTTTCTAGCATAAAGGATACATCTAGACAGTCTTTCGCTATTGCTCCTGTTGAAAAAATTGTAATATCATTACCTTCCTTAAGCCTGACTGCCTTGCCAATTTCAAATTTATAATCATCATTATAAATTATTGGATTATTCGGCCCACCAGTAACTCTTATATAGCATGAATTATTATGTTTAATTGATGACTCAACAGACTTAAGTGTTTCAAAAGAATCTGCGGGAGAAATTATTGTTAAATTGGGAATTGACCTTAAAACACCAACATCTTCAATGCAACAATGTGTAAATCCCAAATTTCCAAGTACCAACCCACTTGCTAGTCCTACCATTGTAATTTTTTCTTTCATATAACCAAGATTTACTTTTATTTGTTCGCAGCATCTCATTGTTTGAAATGGAGCAAAAGTAGTAGTTATAACTTTAAAGTTTTCATTAGCTAGTCCAGTAGCAACACCAATCATATTTTGTTCGGCTATCCCTAGGTCAATATATTGATCCGGAAATGTTTTTCTGTACCTATCTAAACCTGCAGAGGTAGATACATCACAAGTAACAACAATAATATCTTTCTGACTTCTTGCCATATCTAATATTCCAAGTCCGAGTGTTGCTCTTGGTCCTAAAGTTGACCACAATTTAATATTTTTTGAATTAACTTCCATTTTTTAATTCTTCTTTTCCTTTTTCATAAATGTTTTTGGTCATTACTGAATGATGCCAGACATTATCATTCTCTGAAAAGCTAAAGCCCTTACCTTTTATTGTGTTTGCAATTAATATTTTTGGTTTTGAATTTTTGTTTATCTTATCAAAATATTTTTTTAACCCTAAGATATTGTGTCCATCTATTGTTTCAACATCCCAACCAAAACTTTTCCATTTATCTTCAACATTTCCTAGACTCATTATTTCATTATTTGATCCAGTTTGTTGAAAATTGTTCTTATCTAAAATTACATTTAAGTTATCTAATTTAAATTTTGGTGCAGACATTGCTGCCTCCCAGACTGAGCCTTCATTACATTCACCATCTCCAAGAATTACAAAAACATTAAATGGTTTAGACTTAAGTTTGGCAGAAATGGCAAGGCCAATACCAATGGACAATCCCATTCCCAGGGATCCATTAGAAAATTCTATTCCTAATTTTTTATTTTTTACTGGATGTCCAGCTAAAAAACTATCATCTTTTTCAAAAGTTTTTAATTCTTCTTTATTAATGAATCCTTTTTCATATAAAGCTGAATAATATGCCAAGCATGCATGGCCTTTGCTTAAAATAAATCGATCTCTTAGTTCCCAGTCTTTTTCGTTAATTTTTTTTAAATTCATTTTATAATTAAATAAAACAGAGACTATTTCTAAAATAGATAAAGCTCCTCCAAAATGTGAGCTTGATGCTCCCGCCTCATATGCCATTTCCAAAATAGTTTTTTTTAGATTTAAAGAAAAATTTTTTATTTCGCTTACTTTATTGTTGTCTGACATTTACATACCGCCATCAACTCTTATTACTTGGCCAGTAACATAATTGGACATACTTGAAGATAAAAAAAGTGCAACATTTGCTATTTCTTTTGGATTTCCAATTCTTTTTAAAGAAGTACTGTTTATAGTTTCTTTTACAAATTTTTCTGGTGTGTTTTCTCTCATCATATCAGTACTAGTCAAACCTGGGGCAATAGCGTTCACACGAATGTTGTAAGAACCTAGCTCTCTCGATAAAACTTTTGTTAGCGAATTTATAGATGCTTTAGATGCTAAATAAGCACTTCTTCCAATATTTCCATCAATAGCTGAAGTTGAAGATATAAAGGTTATACTTCCTTCTTTATTTTTTACCATTGATTTAACAATGTATTGTGTGAACAAAGATTGAGAAAAAAAATTAACATTAAAAATTTCCTCAAATTTTTTTTTTGATGTCATTTGAAACAATCCGGTATAAATCATACCTGCATTATTTATAAGAATATCAATTTTCTCCTTTGAAGCTAAAATTTTATTTGCTGCTTCTTTTACTAATTCTTCATTAGAAAAATCTAATTCAATCGGAACAATTTTATTTTGATATTTTTCTTCAACAGTCTTGGTTAATTTTATAAAATTTTGATCTATTCTTCTAACACAAGCAAAAATATTTGCTCTATTTTGTGAGAATAACTCTAAAATTTCTTTTCCAATACCTTTATTACAGCCTGTTATTACGGCTGATTTATTCTTTATCAGCATGTTTCACAAAATCATCTTTAGAAAATATTTCAGAAGCCAATGCTGGTTTAAAAATTGTCTGACCTTGCTTTGTCATAAATTTTCTTATAAAACTCTTATCTTCTCCTGCTAAACATAAATCACTATGATTTCTAAAGTATTTAATACTAAATCCATGATCTATTATTTCTTTTAAAGATTGTTCAAAAATATTTCCTATTTTTATATGAACATATGGACAAACTAAAACATCTCCAATTGGTGTGATATAGACTCTATTAACTGTAGTACAACCTAGAATACCCTCATGACTCTTATCAAATGGGTTCCAAATATTTCTAACCAAATTTTTATATTCTTTTCTAATCTTTCTCAAATATTCTCTGTCTTTGTCGTCACATATTATTTCTTCCGCCTTTTGCCACATGCCTGCTGGTACGGCAACGTTTAATAAAGTTCTATATTTTTGATCCTTTGAATAATCCAATAATTGCTTCAAGTGATCAGTGTGTGCATTATAATGACCTACAGTAATATTTAAATAAGGATCTATTCCAGCTTTTTGAACATGCTTTAATCCTTCCATTGCCCTTCTCCATGAATCTTTTCTACCTCTTATTTCGTCATGAATTTTCTCATCCATACTATCTATGCTAACTGACACTCTACTTACATTGGCTTCTGCTAATCTATTTGCCATTTTTTCATCCAAATAGTAGCCATTAGTTGTTAAATATAAGTAGAATCTTTCAGGTTTGATCGCCTCAAGAACTTTAAATAATTTTTCTGGTTGAAGTAAGAGCTCTCCTCCTTGAAGATCAAACTCAAAATAACCTAATTCATCAGCTTCATCTGCAAGTCTTGCAATAGCTTTGTAATCTAAATACTCTTTAACATGATCTCCTTTTGGCGAATTGGTAAAGCAATATTTACATCTAAGATTGCAGGCATTATTAAAATTTAAGTCAATACCTCTTGTTTTAGTGCCAACTTTTCCATCATTATATTTAACATATTCATAAAAATCTTTTAGTTTTTTTACTAATCGAGGTTTTTTTAATAAAGATGATGCTATTGGCATTTCGATTTTTTTTTTATTTATTTATATTCTTAATTATATAAGTGTAAAGCATTATATAAGTTTAAAGCTTATTTTTTTAATCTTTTAACTTATATAAATTTAGCTTTTCAGGATAAATTAAGTTAAAATCAGCTTTACAAACAATCTCATTATTTACAATTCCTTTGCCACTGCAATTTGCTATCCCTCTTTTGTAAGAGTTAATAATTGTTTCAATATATAATCTACTATTTGGAATAATTTTTTTAATAAATTTTAAATTATTTGCACTTGTTAAATACATTATTTTTCCTTTGTTGTTAGGAAGTGTTAGAATTGAGAGAGCGCTCATTTGGACCAGCGCTTCTATTTGAAGCATACCAGGCATATTTGGATCATTAGGCCAATGCACTTTGAAAAACCATTCATCTTTTTTTAAATCTTTATATCCTTTTGCACTTACCCCAGGTTCTATTTCAGTTGCACAATCGATCATTAAATAGGGATCTCTATTTTGTTGATAATCAAGTATTTGATCTTTATTTAAAGATATTTTATCGCTCATTTTAAATCTATTACCCTAGTTAAAATTTTATTTATATCATATCCATCCCAATTAAAATTAATATCTAAAGCTTGTCCGATTGGTACAATCCTATCTACACCACGAATATTTTTGTTTAAAAGAAATTTTTTAAAATAGTCTTTATCCATTCCAAAGTAGGTAAGTGTTTGGCAACTTTTATCAATAAATTTTGAAATAGAATTTAAATTGTCTGCATTAAATTCATAAAAATAACCCCATTTGCCTCTTAATTTACATGTATTATTGTCTAAGTTTTTTAAAGAAATCAAATAAATTAGGTTTTTAAAAGTTCTATAATTTTTAATATTTTTTAAGTTTAATATATCTTCAAATAATTTAGTTTTTTTATCTATTGAAGCTATATGGGGTAGTTCATATTTGTATTCCAAAAAGTTACTTAATTTTTTCCAGAAAATATTGCTTGCTATTTTTTTTTTGTTATTTAACCAAATTATCAAGTGTGGCGAAGAGCATGCATTTTGATCAACTAAATAGGTGTCATTGTAAAATCTCTCTATTAATCTATCAAACTCATAGCTTTTTAATTTTAATATTTTATCGGAATTAATGACGCTTAAAGAAAATCTATCTGAAAATGCTATATCAATAGCTCTTTCTTTTAAGTTAAATTTTCTAATTGACTCTATTGATTTATTTCCTCCCCATATTAATCTAGCATCACATATTGATGATATTTTTTTAGTAAAATTATCATCATTATTATATCTTAAAATAGTTATCATTCCTTTTAGTGAAAAAAACAATTTTTGTTTTAAAATTTTGTTAATTACTGAACAAATAATATCTACTTGATAAAATTTTTTGCTAGGAACTTTAATAATATTTGAATTACCAGTAAGTAAACCAAATAATAAAGAGTAAGCAAAATTTGTTGGAACATTAGATGGCGTTATATGAAATACAAGTCCCAAACCAAACCTTATTGGTCCATCTCCAAATTTTTTTTTTAAATTATTTATATTTTGTTTTCTGCACCAAAAACCAAGAGTTTTAATATCTGGATAATTAGAAGACTCTTTATGTTTAATCAATTCTTTTGATAAGTTTGCAACAAATTTGCAAACAATCTCTTCATATGGTTTTTTTGTTTTAATCTTAAAATTATAGTTACCAACTAAAAATTTGATATTGCCTATTTTTTTATTCATACATCACTACAGCCTCTTATCTCTGCCTCTTGAATTCTTCCATGTATTAAAAATCTTTTTCCATTTATTGAACAATTGCAATTGTTTGGTTCTATAATTTCTCCAACATCTTCTGTCAAAATAATATGTCCTGGATAACTTGAAGGAAGCAAAGAGAATAGTTGAATAAATCCTTTTTGATTATGTTTTAATTCATTAAAATTTTCATCTCTAATTATTATATCTGAAAAATTTGAAGAAATAAAATATCCACATTTACATTCAATAAAAATTGATCCGGTTTGTTCAACTAAACCATAATAATTATATATATGTTTTAAATTTAATTTTTTTTTCAATTGTTCTTTAAATTTTTTATTTGAAACTTTAAGATTTAAAAGTTTTTTCCATCCACCTCCATGAAGAAGTAAACCATTTTCTAAGTCTGAATATATTTTTTTTTTTGAAATTTTATTTAAAAGATTTTGATAAATAAGACTTGTGAAGCCAAAAATTAAAAATTTTCTTTTCCCATATTTTTTTAAAAAAGCATTTAATCTTCCATAATTTATCTCACCATTTGTATCTAACAAATAAGTGTAGTTCTTTCCAAAAATGGAAAAGCCATTGATTGCTGCTATTCTTGCACTGAAGTTAGAACGATTAATTTTTTTTACATCTTCATCTACTATCAGCATTGGTAATCTTTCATTTCCTAACAAGTGATGCATTATTTTTTGAAGTGCTTTAACCTGATTTAGAGAATTGTATCTATCTAGATATATTTTGGATGTTTTGTTTCCAGTTGTTCCAGAAGAATTTAGTGTCTTAATAACTTTTTTTTTATTTACACTCAACAAGTCAAATTTTTTAAATAGTCTTACAGGTAAAAAAGGCATATCTTTAAGATCATAACTTTTTTTTGATTTAAATTTTAAAAAATTAAGTATTTTTCTATAGCTTTGAGAATTTTTGTAATGGTACAAAATTAATTTTTTTTGAAAATTTTTAAAAAAAATATTTTTTTTCGATTTACCCATCGAGTATGGATTTTGAGAAAAAAGATCTTCAAGTTTATTCATTATTTTCTATCAAGTTTTTATCATACGATATTTTTAAATTTTTATTAAGTGGAAACTCCTTAATATTAATTATTTTAAAAGATGATGGATGAAGATTGGTTTCTTTATTAATATATTTGATAAGGGTATTAAAATTTTGAAAATTTTTAACATAAATTAATATTTTATTTAATTTTTCTTCTACGCACATGTTTTGAACTCCAAAATCGAAAATAATTTCCTCTAGTTCTTGAAGATTTACTCTAAGACCAAAAATTTTAATATGCCTATCTTTTCGTCCAGTTATATAATAATAACCATCTTTATCTTTATATGCTAAGTCACCAGTTCTGAGTAAACCTTTATTAGTATCACCTTTAGATAAATCTTTATAATTATTTGCGTAACCAAGACATACATTTTTTCCTTTATAATATAACTCACCAATAATATTTGGTTTTCTTATTCTTTTTTTATTTTGTCCAATTATAAAAAACTTTCCGCCACTAATAGGTTTTCCAACACTTGAAATCTTTTTTTTTATATCGATAAATGGTAGATATGACATTCTTGCTGTAGCTTCTGCGGCTCCATACATTATATAAAGCTTAATATTTAAATTTTCATATTTATTAATAATATTTTTTGCAGTTGTTTTGTTTAATTTACCTCCTGCTTGTGTGGTGTATCTTAAATATTTTAAATTAAATTTATCTAGGTTTATTCTTTCTAAAATAGAGTAAGTATATGGTACCCCTCCAAAATTTGTAACTTTATTTTCATAAAGAGATTTCCAAAACTTTTTTTCTACTAAACTTTTTGAATTTAAAGCTATTGATGATCCAGAATATAAATGTGTATTTATGATTGATAATCCATAAACATAACTCATTGGAAGCGTTGTTATAGTTGTATCTTTTTCTGTTATTGACAAATAATCACATATAACTTTTGTATTATTTATTAAATTTTTGTTCGATTGTCTGACAAATTTTGAAGTGCCAGTGCTGCCAGATGTGGAAATTAAAAGTGAAAGTTGATTATATAATTTTATTCTATAATTTTTTTGTGAAACTAATAGTTCATGGCTGTAAAAATTATATATTGAATGATAATTTTTTAATTTTAATTTTTTTTTTTTTATCAAAAAAAATATATTCTGGTCTATAATTTTTTATTAATTTCTTTAGAGATATTTCAGAAATGTTTTCATCTAAAAGTGAAATTACACACTCAGATTCCATAAATGATAAATAACTTACTATTGTTTCTAAGTTATTTTTGCAAATTATAAAGGCTACAGATTTTTTTTTTATATTTTTTGAAAAATTATCAATATATTTAAAAAGTTTTTCATAAGTAATAAATTCATTTTTTTCAGTAATTATTGCTACTTTATTTTTATTTACTTTTTTACCTTCAAAAAGAAACATTAAATTTAGATTTTAATTAATTTATTTTTATTAGAATAGATATTTGATTTTGAAAAAAACATTTTAAATCATTAATTTATCTTTTGTAAAATATATAGTTATTATTCTTTATATTAAAATTCAATTTAAGCTTTTGTAGGGCAAGTTCATTAGCGCTCATTTCTTTCCATCCTAAATACTTGCTGAGATAAATACTTAATTTGTTGTTTTTTTTGATAAATGATACCCAATTATAATTTTTACTCATATTTCTTTGCCAGTTTAAAGCATGCAATATTTCTTTAATACCACATTCTTTTGAACAAGCATACCAACCAGATAAATAATAACTTTCATTTTTTATTTTAAAAACTTTTTGCTCATAAAAATAGAGAACTTTTTTGTTGTTTTTAATTAAAACATAAGATTTTCTATTAGATGCAAACCACCAAAGATAATGATCAAGCGTTGATACCTTTTTTGGATAAGTGCTATGATTTAAATTAATATTTAAGTTTTTAGTTTTTAAATAATAGTTTATTTCTTTATCGTCAATATTTTTTATAGAAAGATTATTAGATTTTTTTAAATTTTTATTTTTGATAAAATTTTTTATATTTAATTTTTTTTTAGATAAAATTTGGTCAATAATTCTATTAACACCTAAAGTATCAACTTTAAATTTTGAATATTTAGCTAGCTGCGATATTCTTTTATAGTTTGAAATAAGTAATAGTATAAATTTGGATATTTTGGTTGAATTATTTAAATCTTTTTTTTTAAGGAAAAAATAATGACCTATATTTTCAAGAGAAAAAATATCTGTATCTTGATTGTGTGACATTGATATTAAAACCGAAGGAAGGCCTACTAAAGAAGTTTCAAAAACTGAAGTACCAGCCGCACCTACAAACAAATCAGTTTTTCTATAGATATCAATTAAATCTTTACTATCTTTTATAGGAATTATATTTTTGTTTTTATTTGCTGCTCTTAATATTAAATTCTTATTTTTGCTTAATGGACCGATAACAACATTTATCTTTATTTTTTTATTTTTTCCATAAAAAAGTATTTTATTTAACAGTTTTGAAATAATTTTAAGATCTCCACTACCTCCTATATTTATAGTTATAGAAAAATAATTTTTTTTTTTATTTTTTTTTATTTTTTTTTTAATTTTTGGTAATATACAATATTTAGGACCTAGTAGATATTTGCAGTTTTTTTTTTTATTTAAGTTAAAATTAAATTTTTTTGTTTCTAAATATTGGCTATCATAGTTAACAATAATATCTGAAAATCGATTTCTAGAGTTTAAATCATCTATTGTAACTATTTTATAATTTTTTTTAGAGAGATATTCTTCCCAATTTTTATCTAATCTATAATCATCATTAATAATTATTGATTTTTTATAGTTTTTGATTTTTTTAAAAAATATCTTGGCATCAGTGATTTGGTTTTTAAAATTCGAATTTTTGTATAATTCTTGAAATATACTTTTTTTAGCAATGTGCGAGATAGATGAGTCATAATTGTCTATAAATATTTTACAATTATATTTTTTTTTTAATTCATTATAAATTCTTAAAACTCTAAATAAATGTCCTAGACCTATTTTTTTATTAAAATTAGTTCTAAAGAAAAAATTCATTATTGACTTTTTAATTTTATTTCATATATCTATTTAAAATTAATCTGCAATTATAATCTTTAACTTAAATAAAAATATTTGAAATGAAAATAACACACTATTGTAATTCCTTTATATCTGTAAATAGTGGCTCTTCTACAATTGTTTGCGATCCTTGGCTGGGAAAAGCAGATAATAATGCCTGGTTATCTTTCCCACTTCACGAAAAAGGTTCGACTTTATTAAACGATATTAATCCTGATTTTATATACATAAGTCACTTACATAATGATCACTTTGATCCAAAACTTTTAAAAAAGTTTAAAAATAAAAAAAAAGTCAAAATAATAATTAAAAAATTTAACAATGAGAGACTAAAATCCAAAATAAAGGAATTAAATTTTTCAAAAATTTTAGAGGTTGAAGCTTGGAAGAAATTTACACTTAACAAAGAATTAAAAATTACAATTATTCCTCAGCAAACAAACAACAAAGATGAAATTGACACAAAAATAGATTATGATCTAGACACATCTATACTTATTCAGTCAAATAAAACAAAAAAGATTTTTTATAATAATGTTGATAATCCATTATCAACAAACGATATTAAAAATTTAACGAAATTTGTTAAAAAAAAATATAAAAGAAATATAGATGTAACCTGTTTCCCTGTAGGTGCTGCAAGTGAATATCCTCATTGTTTTATCAATGTTAACAAAAGAATTGAAAAAAAAAGAGTTATAGATCAGTCAGTTAAATTAACAAAAGAGAAATTAAATATAATTAAACCAAAAATTTTTTTTCCGGCAGGAGGAAATTATATGATTTATGGAAAATTCACTTATTTGAATAGTTATATTGCTCAGCCTGATAATTATAAAAAAATTTTCATTAATTTTAAAAAATTAAATATAAAAGGATTTAATATTGAAGGAGGAAATTCAATTTTTTTTAAAAAAAATGATTGGAGCTCAACAATCAAACAGAATTTAGAAAAAAAGAAATTATTAAAAAAAATAGAAAAAAAATATATTAAACATAAATATGAATACGAAAAAATTAATAATATAAATTTTAAAAAATTGGACAAACTTTTTCAAAAATCACTTATTAAATATAAGGAAATAATGGATAGAAATTTTAATGGTTTCAATTGGACTATTAATTTTAATCTTTACAAAAATTTAAAAGTTAACAAATATGGTAAAATAAATTTGAGCTGTAAAAAGTTTAAAAAATTTGTTGTCAGCAATAGTAAAATTAAAGATAATATTCAAACACTAGACTGCTATTTAGACGCTAAGTTATTTTATTGTTTATTATCAAAAAAATACATTTGGAATATCGCTTTATCGGGTTCTTTAGTTATGTTTAAAAGAAAACCAAATAAGTTTCTTCCGGATATACCCTTTTCTCTAAACTTTTTAACAAACTAATTTGTTAATTTTAAAGAGTTTTTACTAATTGAATTCAATATTTTATAAAATTTTTTTCAGTGCATAAATCAAGCCAATTGAGCTATTAGTACTGGTCAGCTGCACGCATTACTGCGCTTCCACATCCAGCCTATCAACGTG
>MDSW01211692.1_pt1 | contig 26270 bp, 25 predicted proteins | sample 811171 | NCBI WGS metagenome assembly MDSW01 (sample SAMN05326641, study PRJNA326480) | marine metagenome | isolation source: seawater | place: Atlantic Ocean: North West | collected 2012 | reverse complement strand
TGCTGATTTATCTTCACTTAATTAAGTAAAAACAAGCTAATTAAGGTTGTAAATAAAGGCTTATTTAGTGGCGGAGAGAATGGGATTCGAACCCATGAAAGGATTGCTCCTTTACACGCTTTCCAAGCGTGCTGATTAAACCACTCTCACATCTCTCCATAGAATAGTTTTTTAAACTCATATATTAAAAGTAAATTAAATGCTAAATTATCTTTAGAGTAATTAATTAAATTGTTATCATGTCAATTATATTATAAGTTTCATCTCATATATTATATATAAATAAAGTTTTAAAATAATTTATTTTTGTTTTGAAAGGAATTATAATGAATAAAAAAGATATTTCATTTCAATTATATACAGCGCGAAATTTTCAACCATATGATAAAATTTTAAATTACTTTTCTGACTGTGGAATTGTAAATATAGAACTTTTTGGATTAGAATCTATAAATATAGAAAATTTTACGAGTATAATGGAGAAATTTAATATTACTGTTAAGTCATCACATTTTAGTTTTGAGGCATTAGAGAATCCATCCAATATTATAAAACGTGCTAAAACATTGAATATTGAATATCTTATTGTTCCAGCACCTCCAGTTAAAGGAAATGAATTTAAAGATCAATTTTCTATGACTGAAGATGAATGGATAATATTTGGAAAAAATTTATCTTCTTATACATCTATATTTGAAGATTCTGGTTTAAAACTTGGTTACCATAATCATTCATTTGAATTCAGACCATTGCCAACTGGCAAATTTCCAATCGAGTGTATAATGGAGCAAAATGAAAATTTAAAATTTGAAATTGATTTAGGTTGGACTGTTGCTGGTAAAGCAGATCCAATATTCTGGATAAAAAAATATGCTTCTAGGATCATCGCATGTCATCTTAAAGATTTTTCTTCGTCTGATAAAAATTTGCTTGATTATGACTCTCAGTGTGCGATTGGTGAAGGTTTTATAGATTGGAAATCAATTCTTAATGAAATAAAAAATACCAACTGTAAAATTTTTGCATTAGAACATGATGATCCTAAAGATTATAAAGAATATATTTCTAAATCTTTAAATTTTTTAAGTAATCTAGAAGTTTAGATTAATAAATGTGAGGTATGACTATTTGAATTTAAGAAGAAAATGTAAAAGGATAATATGAAAAAAACTAAATTAACTGTTAAAGATTTATTTTTGAAAAAGGGAAAAGAAAAATTAACTGAATTGTATGTTACTAATGCATTAGAGGCATATGCTTCAGAACAAGCAGGCATAGATATATTAATTACAAGTTTTAATAAAGAAACACTTCGAACAGGATCACCTACAAATAAATGGTTTCGAGATGCTTACATTAGTGACATTAGAAATGCAGCTCCAAATACTTTTATGATTTATGGAATTGGTCAATGTGCTTCAGAAGAACAAGCTATTGACTCAGCTCTTATAGCTAGGGATAATGGTGCAGATGCTGTCTATTGTGGTAATAGCCCTCCTTATGTTGAAGCTCTTCGAAGAGAAGGATTGCCTTCAGTAAGTCATATAGGATTAATTCCCTACAAGAGTACTTGGACAGGAGGATTTAAAGCGGTTGGCAAAGATGCTGAGTCAGCATTTAAAGTTTATCAAGATGCAATAGCTTATGATCAAGCAGGTGCTATTGGACTTGAAGTTGAATGTGTTCCTGATCGAGTTGCAGAAATTATTACCAAAAATGTAAATTTATTGACCTTATCTATGGGTAGTGGACCTAATTGTAATGTTGAATTTTTATTTATTCAAGACGTTATTGGTACAAACACAGGCAAGATTCCGAGGCACGCAAAAGTATTCAAAGATACAAATAAAACCTTCGAAAAACTCCTTGATGATACATTAGAAGGAGTAAAAAAATTTATTTCAGATGTCCATAATAAAGATTTTCCAACTCAAAAAAATATCGTTACTATCAAAGATGAAGAATACGAGAGATTTTTAGGAAAAATAGAGAAGATATGAATAAAATGGATATTTCAATAAGGTACCTCAGATGAATGTTGGAATAATAGGTTGTGGAAATATTTCTGATACTTATTTTAAATCTCAAAAGATTTATAATAACTTTAAAGTAGTAGCTTGTTCAGATATAGATATTGAAGTTGCAGAAAAAAGTGCAAAAGTGTTTAATGTAAAATCTCAAAGTGTTGATGAGATTCTATCGAATAATGAAATTGACTTAATAATTAATCTAACAATTCCTTCAGCTCATAAAGAAATCATAATTAATTCTTTAAATGCGGGAAAACATTGTTTTAGTGAAAAACCACTTGCTATGAATTTTATTGAAGGAAAAGAAATTCAGGAACTTTCTATGAAAAATAATCTTTACGTAGGATGTGCGCCAGATACCTTTTTGGGAGCAGCAGGCCAAAAAGCAAGAAGTTTGATTGATGAAAATAAAATTGGAGGTGTAGTTTTAGGAACTTTTAACCTTATGTCTCATGGAATGGAACACTGGCATCCAAATCCAGATTTTTTTTTTAAACCTGGGGCAGGTCCAGTATTTGATATAGGAGTTTATTATATAACTCAATTAGTTAACTTAATTGGTCCTGTAAAAAACATAAGCTCTATAAGTGGAACAGTAAGTAAAGAGAGAACAATTACTAGCCAACCAAGGTTTGGAGAAAAAATAAAAGTTGAAACACCTACAACTTTAATAGGTACTTTAGAGTTTCATAATAACGCAAAAATACAGTTTTTTTGTTCTTGGGATGTATGGAAACATAATCACTCAACAATAGAGTTATATGGATTGAATGGATCAATGATAGTTCCTGATCCTAATTTCTTTAGTGGAGATATTTTAATTTCCAATAAGGAGGCGGATTGGCAAGTAATTAATAATGATAATATGTTATTAGGAATACCCAATCAAAAAGACAATAATGGATCTAAAATTGCGAATTATAGAGGCATTGGTTTATCAGAAATGATTAATTCAATAAAAAATAAAACAATTTCAAGATGTTCACTTGAACTTTCTATACATGTTTTAGAAGTAATGGAAGGAATAATTAAATCTGCAGAAACTAAATCAAATTATAAATTGAATACTCAACCCACCCAACCAAAATTATTAAAAGAAGATGAAATTAAAAAATTATTAATTTAAAATATAAATTTAAATTTTAATATTAATAACAATGTATCATTTTAGTTTTTGACACCAGAATTGATACATTCCTGCAAAAATTCTTCTGTTTTTCTTTTCAAAATCATTCCATAATCCCAAATCATATAAATCTTTTTTATTAGTATATTTTTCTTTAAACAAGTTTAAAATTTCTCTATTTTCAAAACCAGAAAATTTTAAATTATGTTTAACAAGGAAATTTTTGATTTGAGGAATATTAAATTGATGTTCCTGAACATGAAATAATAAATCTGTTAAGTTACTAAGTGAATAAAAGTCTGAACTTTCTTTAATTAAAATTTCATCTTTATTATTTGAAAAAATAATTTGTTCTCTATAGTTTTTTATATTTTTTTCATTTTTTTTGAAATCAAGCTTTTTTATATTATTGCGAATTCTTTTAATGTGTTCTCTAGCAATCATACTATATAAACCAATTGACATAAGACCATCAGTTTTTAATATTTTATACAAATTTATCCAACCTCTGTAGGGGTCTTCCATGTGGTGAAGAACTCCGATACATTCTATTATCTCAAATTTTTTTTTAAAATTTATTAAATCCAAAATATCTAATTGAATAAATTCTATATTCTTAATTTCTAATTCTTCAGCTTTTCTTTTTGCATAACTTAGGCTATTTGAACTTAGATCTATTGCAGTAACTTGTGAATTCTTATATTTTGTTGCAGTGGTAATAGCATGTTGCCCTGTGCCACATCCTGCAACTAATACATCTATATAATCCCAATTTTTAATTTTATTAGAATAAAAATCTAAATTTAGATTATTAAAGTAATCTATTGGATTTTTTGGATTATTATTTAAAGCAACTTTTATCCATCTTGGATAAGGATTTTTTTCATATTGATTTTTAACCTCTAGTGAGATCGAATTTTTAATATCCTTTGATTTAAAAGTTTTTTTATATTCTAACTCTATTTTTGGTTCACTTATTTGCTGTTTAACTAAATCTGAAATATCATTTAAATTAATAATCTTATCTGCCCAACTATATAAATTCAACGGTTTGTAAGCAGCTAAACAAGCTATTTCTAAACTGCTTTTTTTTTCAATATTTTTTTCTGAATTTACTAATATTCTACTCTCAATTTCTTTTAATTTATTTTCTTCATCTTTTTTAACTGGATAAATATATTCATTTATAAAACACTGTTTTGCTATTGCTTTCATGAGTTTCAAAGTATTGCTTTTATTTTTAACTGACGATATGTTTGATAAGATTTTGAATCTTAGATATTGTAAAAATTTTTCAATTTTCAAATCTGTTATAGGTGTAATTGCTAATAGAGAAATTAAAATCTCAAAATTTAAAATTTCTTTAACTAGATTATCTAAATTATATTTTTTTTCTATAATATCTATATTTTTAATAAATTTAGTAAATCTAGGATTTAAATAAAGATAATGAATTAAAGAATCAATTATATCTACTGGTCTTAAAATTTTATTTTGATTTAAAAGTTTTATTATAATTTTTTCGACATCTTTAGAAACTTTTGTAAATTTGAAACTTTGTAAGCAAATACCAAAGTTTTGTAGAGCAATTGTATAATTTGGATTTATTTCTAGACTTTTTAGATAATTTTTAATTGCTAATTTAGTATTTTTCTTATCTTTGTATATATTACCAAGATTGTTGTAAGCTTCAAATTTTTTTGGATTGATTCTTATAGACTTTATGTAATTGCTTTCTGCATCTTCTTGTTGATCTAATTTCTTATTTATAACTGCCAAATTATAATATGCATCAGCAAAATTAGGATTAATATCAATAATTTTATTAAAACATTTAATTGCTTCATTATGATTTGCCATTTCATTGTAACTAGCCCCCAATAGATTAAATAAAAAAATAGATTTTGAAAATTTTTTTTGAAGATTTATTATATTTTTAATTACATCGGAATATTTTCTTGAGTTAAATTCATTAATTAATTTTATCCTTAATTCTTTACTAGGTTCATTATTCATTATAATATCTATAAAACTGATTTAATTAAATTTTTAGTATATTCTGATTGTGGATTATTAAAAATTTCCTTACTACTATTTTTTTCAATAATAATTCCTTTTTTTAGTACAATTACTTTATCTGAAACAGATTGAATTACCTTCATATCATGACTAATAAAAATATAACTTAGAGATAATACTTTTTGTAATTCATTCAGAAGATTAATTATTTGATTTTGTATAGTTATATCTAACGCTGACGTTGGTTCATCAAGTATCAGTATTTCAGGTTCTAAAATTAAAGCTCGTGCGATTGCAATTCTTTGTCTTTGACCCCCTGAAAACTCATGAGGATATTTTTCAATACAATCTGAATAATTCAAACCAACTTTATCTAAAATATTCTTTAATTTAGCTATTTTTTCATTTTTTGAAATATCTGGAAAATGAATATTCAATCCTTCTGATATTATTTCTTCAATATTCATTCGAGGACTTAAAGATGAAAAGGGATCTTGAAAAACTATCTGAATTTCTTTTCTCATTTTTAATATCTCGGTGTTATTTAGTGTATTTATATCTTTACCTTTGACAATAATTTTACCTTTAGATTTAATAAGTTTTAATATTGCTAAAATTAGAGAGGTTTTTCCAGAACCTGACTCACCTACAATACCAATACTTTCACCTTTATTTAAAGTGAAACTTATTTTGTTTATTGCCTTAACATGATCAATTGTGCGCTTTAATAAACCTTTTTTTATTGGATACCATACATCAAGATTTTCAATTTTTAGTATTTCATTTTTAGATAAATCTACATATAATTTTTTATTACTTTGTGAAGAAATTAATTCTTTTGTATATTCATGTTGTGGATTGTTAAATATTCTATCTTTTGTTCCAAATTCAACAACTTTTCCATCTTTCATAACATAAATAAAATCAGCCATTTTTTTTACTACTAAAAGATCATGACTTATGAAAAGCATAGTCATACCTAATTTATTTTGAAGATTTTTTAATAAATCTAATATTTGCATTTGAATTGTTACATCTAAAGCCGTTGTTGGTTCATCAGCAATTAATAAATCGGGATTGTTTGCAATACTCATTGCAATCATAGCTCTTTGTCTTTGACCTCCAGATAATTCATATGGATATATTTTAGGTCTTGTAGAGATACTTTTTAGACCAACTTCATTTAACAAGTTTATAGTTTTAATTTTTGCCTTTTTTTGAGAAATATTGTTATGAGTTAATATTATTTCTTCAATTTGTTTATTTATTGTATGAAGTGGGTTTAAGCTTGTCATTGGTTCTTGAAAAATAGTAGCTATTTTATTTCCTCTAATTTTTTGAATTTCATCATCTTTTAAAGATAAGATATTTTTATTATTAAAAATAATTTCACCATTTTCAATTTTACCACCGTTAGGGATTAGTTTTAAAATACTCAAGGCAGATAATGTTTTACCTGATCCCGATTCACCAACAATTGCAGTAGTTTCCCCTTTTATAATTTCTAAATTTACGTTCTTAACTACTTGAAAATTTTTGTTGAATGCTATCGTAAGATTTTTAATTGTAATTATTTTTTCCATTTTAATTAAATGTTTTTCTTGGATCAAGCGAGTCTCTTATCGCCTCACCAACGAAAACTAGTAGACCAAGCATTAATCCTAAAGTTAAAAAACTAGTTATACCTAGCCATGGGGCTTGAAGATTATTTCTCCCTTGATTCACCATTTCGCCAAGAGAAGCAGAGCCTGGTGGTAATCCAAAACCTAAAAAATCAAGACCTGACAATGCTGTAACAGATGCACTTAAACTAAATGGAATAAAGGTAACCGTAGCAATGGTTGCATTTGGCAACATGTGTCTAAACATAATTTTAGAATTTGAAACTCCTAATGCTTTTGCCGCTCTAATATAATCAAAATTTCTTGCTCTTAAAAATTCTGCTCTAACCACTCCGACATAACCCATCCAACTAAAAAGAAGTAAAATTATTAAAAGCCACCAAAAATTTGGCTGAATAACACTAGCTAAAATAATTAATACATAAAGTGTTGGAATTGCAGACCATACTTCCATAAATCTTTGAAAAAATAAATCTGTTTTTCCTCCAAAATAGCCTTGAACTGCGCCTGCGAAAACACCTATTATCATTGAAAAAAAGGTCAAAGTAAAACCAAACAAAACTGAAATTCTAAATCCATATATAAGTCTAGATAATACATCTCTTGCTTGATCGTCAGTGCCAAGCCAATTTTTTTTTGAAGGTGGAGATGGAGCTGGAGTACTAAGATCTCTAATTATAGTATCATATGAATAGGGTATAATTGGCATAATAATCCAACCTTTTTCATTTATAAGACTCTTTACATATGGATCTTTATAATCGGTTTCAGTTTCAAAATCTCCTCCAAATGTAGTTTCTGAATAAAATGAAAATATAGGATAATAAAAGTTAGATTCATATTTAATTAATAAAGGTTTTTCATTAGCAATAAAATTTGCAAATAATGAAATTACAAACAAAAAACTAAATATCCAAAATGAATAATAACCTCTTTTATTTTTTTTGAAATTCTCAAGCCTTCTTAAGTTAAGTTTTGATAAATTCATTTTATCTAGACTCAAAATCAATTCTTGGATCAATAATTGAATACATAAAATCTCCAATTATTCCCATTACTAATCCTAATAAAGAAAAGAAATACAGTGTAGCAAAAATTACAGGGTAATCTCTTGTAAGTGCAGCTTCATACCCTAACAATCCTAAACCATCTAATGAAAATATTACCTCAATAAATAATGAACTAGAAAATAGTATTCCTATAAAAGCTGAAGGAAAACCTGCGATTACTATTAACATCGCATTTCTAAATACGTGTCCGTACAAAACTCTTCTTTCAGTTAAGCCTTTAGACCTTGCTGTAATAACATACTGTTGGTTAACTTGATCAAGAAATGAATTTTTAGTTAAAAAGGTAAGTCCCGCAAAACCACTTACAAGCATAGCTATCAGAGGTAAAGTTAAATGCCAAAAATAGTCTAAAATTTTTTGAAATAAACTTAATTCTTCAAAGTTTTCTGAAAATAATCCTCTAAGTGGAAAAATATCATAAAATCTTCCTCCAGCAAAAAATACTATTAAAATTACTGCAAATAAAAAATTTGGAATTGCATAACCAATTGTAACAACAGAACTTGAAATAATATCAAATCTTGAACCATCTTTTATAGCCTTTCTAATTCCCAATGGTATTGAAATTAAATATACTAGAATTGTTGTCCACAAACCTAATGAAATAGATACTGGCATTTTATCAAGTACTAGCGATGTAACTTTCTGATCTCTAAAAAAACTTTCACCAAAATCAAATGTTATATAATCTTTTAACATTTTAAAAAAACGTTGGTGAGCCGGCTTATCCATACCGTACATTCTCTCAATTTCTTTTATAATATCAGGATCCAAACCTTGAGCACCACGATATTTACTATCATTTAAGTTAGTATTATCATTATTAAATTCAAAAGCTTCACCTTCACTACCTCCTGAAAATCTTGCTGTTGACTCTACAGCTGTGCCTGTCATCTGAGCAATCATTTGTTCTACAGGTCCTCCAGGAACAATTTGGACAATAGCAAAGTTAATAAGCATGATTCCAAAAAGAGTTGGAATAATTAGAAGAATTCTTTTTAATAGATAAGCCCCCATTACTTGGTTATTTTATATTATTTATAATAAACTTTAATAATTAGTTTGAAGTTCTACTAGATTGTATTCCATCAAATTTGATTTGATCAACCCACCAAGTATCAAAACCCAGTGAATATTTGGGTTTAATAAAAGGTTGATTAAAAAAATCCCAATACAAAACTCTATAAGATGAAATATGCCATTGAGGAATAACATAATAATTCCAGAGCAAAACTCTATCTAAAGCTTTAGTGATAGTTATTAATTCTTTTCTATTTTTTGCATTTATTAAGCTTTCAATTAAGCCATCTATAGCATAATTATCAATACCTATTATATTTCTTGAGCCATTTGTTTTTGCTGCATCTGATCCCCAAAAATTTCTTTGTTCATTGCCTGGTGATAATGATTGTGGAAATGTTTGAACAACCATGTCAAAGTCAAAGGTTTCCATTCTTTTCTGGTACTGAGCAGTATCTATAGTTCTTACTTCAGCAAAAATTCCTAACTTTTCAAGATTGTCTTTAAAAGGAAAAACAATTCTTTCAAAAGCAGGGGATCTTAACAAAATTTCAAATTCAAAAATTTCTTTTGAAGAAGAATCTGTTAGTTTACCATCTACGAGTTTCCAACCAGCATCATTTAAGAGTTTAGAGGCCTCTTGAAGTTGTGAGCGCATATAACCAGAACCGTCAGTTACTGGATTTTTGAATTCTGCAATAAAAATTTCATTTGGTAAGACATCAACATATGGATTTAAATAATTTAATTCCTCACTGGAGGGTAAGCCATTAGATGCCAATTCTGAATTTTCAAAAAAACTATCTGTTCTCTTATAAGCGTCAAAAAAAAGATTCTTATTTGACCATTCAAAGTCAAAAGCATAGGAGATTGCTTTTCTTACTCTTCGGTCTTTAAATAAATTTTTGCGAGTATTAAAAGCAAATCCTTGCATACCTTGTGGATTTTCATGCTGAATTAATTCTTTTTTTATTAAACCTTTTTTTACTGAGTCTATTTTGTAAGAAGTTGCCCACTCTTTTGAAGAATTTTCGCTAAAAAAATCAATTTCACCTGACTTAAATGCCTCTCTCTCAATTCCTCTGTCTTTATAATAATCATATCTTATCGTACCATAATTATCTTTTCCAATTTTAATTGGTAAGTTATTTTTAAAACCCCAATAATTTTCATTTAATTCATAGGTGATTGATCTTCCAGCATCAAATGATTTTATTTTGTAAGGGCCACTTCCAATTGGAGGCTCTAGAGTTGTTTCTTCAAAGTTTTTATTTTCCCAATAATGTTTTGGCAAAACAGGTAATTGACCAACAATTAATACTAGCTCTTTGTTAGTATTAGATTTAAAATTAAACCGGACTTTATTTTCTTCTACTTTCAATACTTCACTTACATCGCCATAGTAATATTTATAAAAAGGATGTCCTTTTTCCATAAGTGTGTTGAATGTCCATATAACATCATCAGCAGTTATTTTCTTTCCATCATGCCACTCTGCTTCCTCTCTAATTACAAAAGAAACCCAGGATCTGTCATCAGGCCACTCTATAGATTTTGCAATTAATCCATACTCTGTAAATGCTTCATCACTAGATCCTGTTGTTAAAGTTTCAAAAAGAGCTCCAATTCCTGCTGCTGATGTTCCTTTTAGAATAAATGGATTAAATGAGTCATAACTACCAATAGCACTCCTAACTATTGATCCTCCTTTTAAAGCCTTTGTATCTATATATTCAACACTAAGAAAATCGTCTTGATATTTAGGTTCACCGTGCATAGCTATTGCATGGGAAACATTAGTTTTTGAATAGGAAGCAGAAGAACAGAGAATTAAAACTAAAGTTAATAGAAATCTAATCATTATATTACTCAATATAATTCTATTTTAAAAAAAAAGGAATTTTTAATTATTAATTATTTTGATAATTTCATCATGTAAGATATTTGAGCTTGTAGCTACTAAGCTTCCATCTGATTGTAAATCTATAGGTTTTCCATATTTATCAGTTATTTTACCCCCTGCACCTTCAACTACATTTATAAGAGCCATATAATCATGTGCCTTAAGAGTGTCTTCAATCACAATATCAATTAAGCCACTTGATAACATTCCATACATGTAACAGTCTCCACCTAGTCTAAAGTATTTTGTTTTTTGTTTTATAGATTCAAATCCTTTTCTAAAAATTGGTTCATAAAAATATACACCTGATGTAAAAAGATAAGCATTTTTTATATCATTTATACCTGAAGTAGAGACTTCTTTTCCATTACAGGTAGTTTTATTATTTTTAACACCAATCCATCTTTCATTATGCGCAGGACAATTGATAATTCCAATAATTGGTTTATTATTATGAAGAAGAGCAATCAAATTGCCAAAATCTTTATGACCCGCAATATAACTTCGAGTTCCATCTATAGGATCTATAACCCATATAAATTCTGAGTTTAAATTTTCATTTTCATACTCTTCACCCAAAATTCCATGATTGGTATAGGTATTTCTTATTTTGTCTCTAATTACTTTTTCTGTTTCTTTATCTGCAATAGTGACAGGACTCTCATCATCTTTATTTTCTATGTCTATTTTTTTTCTGAAATACTGCATTGATGTTTTTGAAGCTAAATCAGCGAGTAAATTTGCAAAACTTAAAAATTCGTTAAAATTAAAAGACATCAAAAAAAATTTTAAGGTAGCGCTACAGGGTTATCTGACTGAGCTCTTAAAAAATATACAATATCTGCACGATCCTTGACTTTTTTAAGACCAGCAAAATTCATTTTTGTTCCTTTCATATATTTTTTTGGTTTATATAAAAATTCAGCTAGTTCTTCATATCCCCAATCACCTCCAAATTCTGCAAGTACTTTTGAATATGCAAAACCATCAACGCTCCCTTTAGGTCGATTAATTAAATTCCATAGTTGCGGTCCAACTTTATTTGCAGAACCCTTTTCATAATTATGACAAGTTGCACATTTTTTGAATAATTTCTCACCATTTTCCATAGACGCACTTACTAAAAGAGCTGATATTGGCTCGATAACATCTTCTTTTTTTTCTATATTACCTTCAACTGAAGGAGAATCTTCAACATCAATTTTATAGGCAGTTTCCTTTTCATCATGATGTTTTGTATCAATAATTAAGTCTCCAAAATGACCAATTAAAGTAACAATTAATACTGCAAATATAATAGATGCTAATATTTTATTAACTTCGAGCCCAGACATGTATAAATACATATACAGATTTTTTTAAGGAATTAATACACTTGTGATTACGTCAAATTTTAAAACTTATAGCCTAATTGTCGCATAAATTATGAAAACTATTATTATTATACCTTCTAGAATGGCTTCTGAGCGTTTTCCAGGAAAGCCAATGGCTAAAATTAATGGCATTCCAATGGTTCAAAGGGTCTGGAGGCAAGCAATTGACTCTATGATTGGGGATGTTTATGTGGCTTGTGCAGAAAATGAAATTTTTGACTTAGTATCTAGCTTAGGAGGTAATGCTATTCTTACAGATCCTGACTTACCATCAGGAACAGATAGAATTCATTCTGCTTTTCTAAAAATAAAAAATAACAATTCAATTGATAATGTGATCAATTTACAAGGAGATATGCCTCTAATTCAGCCAGAACAAATTAAAAAAGTTATACATCCATTACTTAATAATTTTAAAATAGGAACTCTTGCAACAACTCTTCATGATCATGAAAAAAATAATCCAAATGTAACTAAAGTTTTAATTGATAAAATTAAAAATAATGTTGGAATAGCTAAAGAATTTTTTAGGATAAAGGATAGTATACAAGGCAATGTATTCCATCATGTAGGGATATATAGCTATACTAGAGATGCTCTTTTAAACTTTGTAAAATTACCTAAGTCAAAAAATGAAATAATGTTAAATCTTGAACAATATAGAGCAATGGATGCTCAATTGGATATTGGTGTAACATATGTTTCAAATATACCTTTTAGTATTGATACAAAAGAAGATTTAATTAATGCAGAAATTATTATAAAAGATATTAATGAAAAAAATTAAGAGTTTTTCCTTTCAGGGTGTAAGTGGTGCTTATAGTGAACAAGCAGGAAAAAATCTTTTCCCAAATGCAAAAAGCATTCCATGTTCAACATTTGAGGAAATGTTTCAAAAGGTAAGATCAAAAAAAGTTGACGCTGCTATGGTTCCTATAGAAAATTCACTTGCTGGTAGAGTTGCAGATACTCAAAGATTAATACCTGACTCTCAATTAAAAATTACTAAAGAATATTTTTTAGAAATAAATCATAATTTGTTAGCATTAAAAGGTGCAAAAATATCTGATATAAGAAGAATTCATAGTCATGAACAAGGAATAGCGCAGTGTAGAAATAAAATTATAAAATTAAATAAAGAAATGATAGTTGAAGCAGATACTGCTGGATCTGCAAAAAAAATACATAAATTACAAAATTATGAGGATGCAGCAATAGCATCAGATTTGGCTGCAAAAATTTATAATTTGAAGATTCTTAAAAAAAATTTTCAAGATTCTAAAAACAATGTTACTAGGTTTTTAGTTATGCAAAAAAATCTACTGAATATTAATCCCAATTCTAAAAAGTTATTAACTACTTTGGTATTTGATGTTCGAAGTATACCCGCTGCTTTGTACAAATGTTTAGGAGGCTTTGCTAGTAATGGCGTCAATATCACGAAACTTGAAAGTTATATTCATCCTCAAGGGTTTGATGTTGCACAATTTTATATTGATTTTGAAGGTCATCCAAATAATCCCTCTGTTAAGCTTGCTCTAGAAGAAATGAAATTTTTTTGTAAAAAGCTCAAAATTATTGGGGTTTATGAAAAATCGTTTTTCAGAAAAAAATAGTTTAAATTAAAAACTCGAGGTATGTTTTTTTTTACAGTAGTGTTATATTGGTAAAGGAAGGTTTGAGGGCAAATAAGTTGCAAATCCAGTCAGGTCTGAAAAGAAGCAGCTGTAACAATTTTATTTGGGTCTTAAAACCTTCCAATTAAAAATGACAGAAAAACAAAATTATAAAGTTTTAGCTAGAAAATATCGGCCTCAAAAATTTCAAGATTTAGTAGGGCAAGATTTACTAGTGGAAATTTTGTCAAAATCAATTAACAGTGGTCGCACTGCTCATGCTTATTTATTAACTGGAGTTAGAGGAGTTGGTAAAACAACTACTGCAAGATTAATTGCAATGAGTATTAATTGTACTAAAAGATCAAAAGATAGTTGTGAGCCTTGTGGAAATTGTGTTTCATGTAAGTCTGTTGTAGACGATAGTGATTTAGATGTAATTGAAATGGATGCTGCATCTAATACAGGTGTGGATGATATTCGTGAAATAATAGAAAATGTAAAGTACAAGCCTGTTTCTAATGCTTATAAAATTTTTATAATTGATGAAGTCCATATGTTGTCAACAAGTGCTTTTAATGCTTTATTAAAAACATTAGAAGAACCTCCTGAACATGTAAAGTTTATTTTTGCAACGACTGAAGTAAAAAAAATACCAATCACTGTAATATCTAGATGTCAAAGATTTGATTTAAATAGAATAGAAAATTCAATTCTTTCTCAACATCTTCTTAAAATATCAAATTTAGAAAATGTAAAAATTGACAATGATGCATTATCATTAGTTGTAAGAGCAGCTGATGGATCTGTTCGTGATGCACTAAGTTTATTAGACCAAGCAATTTTAAGTTCAGAAGAAAATATTTCTTCAAAGTCAATTGTAAATATGCTGGGTCTCGCAGATAGAATACAGATTTTCGAATTATTACAAAATATGCTTGAGGGTAAAACTACTGAAGCACTCGCAATTTATAAAAAAATATATGATATGGGTGCTGATGTTAATATGATATTTGAAGAGATTTTAAATGTTGTTCATTTTTTAACGCAATTAAAGATTTCTCCAAAATTAAAAGACGATATTTATATTCCTGAGATAGAAAGAATTAAGGGCGCAGAAATTGCTACCAATTTAAGTCTTAACAATTTAAGTATTGTTTGGCAAATTTTATTCAAAGGTTTTCAAGAACTTCAACATGGTATTCATTTATATCAACATGGAGAAATGATCATCTTGAGAGTAATTTATTTTTATGATGGAGATAATCCTGATAATTTACTAAAAAAAAATAATGATTTAAAAAATGGTGAAAACTTAAATGAAACAATACAAAATTCACAAAAAAAAAATATTCAAGAAAGTAAACATATAAATTTCAATAAAAGTGATATAGAAAAAAAAAACTTAACTAAATTCAAACAGATTAACTTAGAAATAAAAAACTTTAGACAATTTGTTGAAATGTTTTTTAAAAAAAAAGAAGGTATTTTACATACAAAACTTTACAATGATGTAACTTTAATTTCTTTTAAAGAAGGTGAAGTTGTATTAAACACTGAGAAAATTATCGATAATAATTTCAACCGAAATGTAGCAAAATTAATTTCAAAATGGACAGGTAGAATATGGCAGATTCATTCATCAAAAAGTAATATTGGTAAAAGTTTACATTCTGAAGATATAATAAATCAGCAAAAACAAATTGAAGTTATGAAAAATCATACTGATGTTAAAAATATATTAAATCTATTCCCAAAAACTTCTATTCATTCAATTAGTGATATTGGGGAAATACAAAACAAAGATGATGAAATTAATAAAATTATAGAAGGAGAACAATAATGGTTAATTTTGGAAATATGATGAAGCAAGCTCAGCAAATGCAGAAAAAAATGTCTGAAGCTCAAGAAAAACTCAACAATATTGAAGTAGAAGGCGTATCTGGAGGTGGTGTAGTTAAAGTTGTTGCTTCTGCGAAGGGTGAAATAAAGAAGATTAGTTTGGATAACTCTTTACTAAAAGTTGAAGAAAAAGAAATTCTAGAAGACTTAATTGTTGCAGCAATTAATGATGCAAAACAAAAAGGAGAGACGGCTACGCAGGAAGAAATGAAATCGTTAACTGGTGGTTTATCTTTACCTCCTGGTATGAAATTTCCATTCTAATAATTATGGAATATTCCCCAATTGATAAATTAATTAATGACATTTCAAAATTACCAGGGTTGGGTAGAAGATCAGCAGAAAGAATTGCATTATTTTTATTAAAGAACAAAGATAAAAATCTATCACCATTGATTGAAAGTCTTAAAATTTCTTACAATAAAATAATTGAATGCAGTATTTGTGGAAATATTGATATGCAAAATCCCTGTAATATATGCTCTAACCAAAAAAGAGATAATACGATAATATGTATTGTTGAAGATGTATCAGACTTATGGACATTTGAAAAAGTTGGGTTTTATAGAGGTCTATATCAAGTTTTAGGAGGTAATCTATCTGCAATGAAAGGAATAGGGGCAGATGAATTAAAATTGAATAGTTTACTAAAAAGAGTAGAAGATAAAAATATAAAAGAAATAATTTTAGCTTTAAGTACAACTATAGAAGGTCAAACAACTTCATTTGTTATTGCAGAAAAATTAGAAAAATTCAAAAATCTTAATGTGACTCGTTTGGCCCAAGGCGTTCCAATGGGTGGTGAAGTGCATTATCTCGATGAAAATACATTAAACACTGCATTCCAATCTAGAAAAAAAATTACATAAATATAATGGCAAAATTACTTTATGTTCCAAATCCTTTTTTGCGTCAGAAAGCTGAGAAAGTAGAATCTGTTGGAGAAAATGAAATTAAAATTGCTAATCAAATGAAGAAAATTATGCTTGATGCCCCCGGAGTTGGTTTGGCAGCTAACCAAATTGGTATTTTAAAACAAATTATTACTATTTTTTTTCTTGATCAAAAGACAAAAAAAGAAGTTCAATATAATTTGTACAATCCAAAAATATTATCCTATTCAAATGAAACTATAATCATGGAAGAAGGTTGCTTATCACTTCCTGAACAATTTGCAGAAATAGAACGACCTAAAAAAATTTCTCTTGAATATTTGAACGATAAAAATAAACTGGTAAAAAAAGAAATTTCAGGAGTTGAAGCAAGAATTTTGCAACATGAAATAGATCATCTTTCTGGAAAATTATTTGTTGATTATCTCTCTTCTTTAAAAAGAAATATTATGATTAAAAAGGTTCAAAAATATTTAAAAAATAATGCTAATGAATAATAAGAAATTATTGTTTATGGGTACACCTGAAATTGCAACAGAATATCTAAATGCTCTTATTCAAAATAATATAGAAGTTTCAGCAGTCATTACCCAGCCGCCAAAAAAACAATCAAGAGGAATGAAATTAATTAAATCCCCTGTTCATTCATTAGCATTAGATAAAAATTTAAAAGTTTTTCATCCACAAACTTTTGATAATCAAATAATTAATATATTAAAAAAAATACAACCAGACCTAATAATAGTGATGGCTTATGGAAAAATATTACCAAAGGTTATTTTAGAATTACCAAAGCATGGTTGTATAAATATTCATGTATCTATTCTACCTCGCTGGAGGGGAGCAGCACCTATAGAACATACATTAATTAATGGCGATAAAGAAACAGGTGTTTCTATAATTAAGCTTGTTGAAAAATTAGATGCAGGACCAATATTAGTACAAAAAAGACTTAGAATTCCAAAAAATTTTAATAAATTACAACTTAGTGAAAATTTAACAAATATAGGTACAAAACTATTAATCGATACAATACCATTAATTTTTAAAGATAAAATAAAACTTAGAAATCAAGATGAAAAAGATGCAACATATGCAAGTAAACTTAATTCAGAATCTAGAAAAATTAATTTTAATAATTCAATGAAAGATATTATTAATTTAATAAAAGCTCATGCGCCTCAACCAGGTGCTTGGTTTTTTCTTAATAATGAAAGAATTAAATTAATTGATGCTAAACAGGGAACTGGCACAGGAAAAATATCTTCAATTTTGAATAATAAATTTGAAATAGGATGTATAGATGGAAGTATTGAGCCTTTAGTTTTGCAAAGACAGGGAAAAAATATTGTTACAAAGGAAGAATTTCTAAGAGGTTTTTCTTTAAGTCAAAAAGATATAATTAATGCATAATTATAAAATAATTATTGAATATGAAGGAACAAATTTTGTTGGATGGCAACGTCAAGAAAATGGCCTTTCAATTCAACAATTAATTGAAGAGTCAATTGAAAAACTTGTGAACAAAAAAATTACCATTTTTGGTGCAGGCAGAACTGATGCTGGAGTTCATGCTAAGGGACAGGTAGCTAGTTTTGGATTAAATGATAGCATAGACACTGGTACAATAAGAGATGGTCTTAATCATTACCTTAGACCTCATCCAGTTGCAATTTTATCAACTGAAAAAGTTGATAATGATTTTAATGCAAGATTTTCCGCAAAAATTAGGTTTTATGAATATAGAGTTATTAATAGAAGATCACCTTTAACGCTTGAAAATAACAGAGTTTGGTGTGTTCATAAAAAAATTGATTTACAAAAAATAATAGAGCAATCTGAAAAGTTTTTAGGTAAGCACGATTTATCTGCTTTTAGATCAATAAATTGCCAGTCAAAATCATCAATTAAATCAATAAAATCTATAAATATTAAAACTAAGAAAGACGAAATATTTTTTACTATCTCAGCAAAATCTTTTCTGCATTCTCAAGTAAGAATAATGGTCGGAACATTAATTGATATAGGCCTTGGAAAAATTTCAAAATCTATTTCTGAAATAATTTCACTAAAGAAAAGAGACTATGCAGGTGTAACAGCCCCACCTTATGGATTATATCTTATGAAAGTTGAATATTAATAAAAACCTATTTCAGATAAACATATATCTGCTTTAAAATCTTTAAACCCCGCAACTAGACCAATAGATTTAATTTTTTGACCTATTAAATTCGAGGGTTGATAAGCATTTGATTTTTTAAATTCATTAAAAGGAGCTCTGATTTCATTCCATTCGTTATTAGTTTTAAAACTATATTTATAATATTGCCAAGGAGCCATAGTTAATGCAGTTCTTAAATGTATTGAATAATCTTCATCATTACCATAAACTTTTAAATAAATGCCTTCATATTCTTTAGTTGATATAGTTGGTTTAAGTTGATTACGTATCTGAATAAAGCCACCATTATTTTCTGTCGTTACATTACCTGTCATGTGATAGCAATCCTTACCATTTACATTTGATATAATTGCTTTACCTTGTGAAAGACCACCCATTACACCATCAGTGAAAAATGCCCAATTTTGTTTTTGAATAGTTACTCCTGGAGTTGTGAGATCATCTAAAATCATAGATTCTTTAGCTTTAATACTTAAAGAAATAATTATACATAAAAAAATAATTGATAAAGATTTCAATTTTTATTTTTTTCTGATAATTTTTTTTTAATTAATGATAAACCTGTCTCAACCTTTGATTTATAAGATTCTTCAAAAGCTTTTAATTGCCAATCGGAAAGTCTATTTTTTAATTCTTCAAGATTGCTAATCTTCCATTCATTTGATGTATTTTCATCCTTCCAAATATTTTTTTCTTCATTAGTTCTGCCACATCCATAACAAAATCCTGAAACGGGATCAGTTTTACAGACGCTTATACAAGGAGAAGTTACTTTGTTCTGTTCCATATTATTATACATATATTCTTTTTTGATATATTCCATTAAATAAGAAAAAAAATGACTATAAACTATAAAGATATAGAAAATGCTTACAAAAAAATAAAAGATTCTATCGTAAAGACACCTCTTGTAACTAATGACTATATAAATAATTTACTAAATTCACAAGTGTACTTTAAGCTTGAAAATTTACAAAATACAGGATCATTTAAACTTAGAGGAGCGACTCATAAAATATCAACCTTATCTAAAGATAAAATTAATAATGGAGTAGTTGCCTACTCTTCCGGAAATCACGCTCAAGCAGTTGCTTATGCTGCATTACAAAAAAATATTAGTGCTAAAATAATTATGCCAAAAAATGCACCAAAAATAAAAATTAAAAATACAAAAGAATATGGAGCTGATGTAATTTTGTATGATACATTCTTTGAAAGTAGAGAAAAAATAGGAAACGATATAGTAGAAAAAGAGAATAGATCTTTAATTAAACCATATGATGATATTGATGTTATTGCAGGACAAGGTACAGCGGGTATCGAGATAGCAGAAGATTTAAAAAAATTATCCATAACTCCTGATATATATCTCTGTTGCTGTGGGGGTGGAGGCTTAATTGCAGGAACTTCAACTTATCTTAAACATGAATTCCCAAATTTGAAATCATATTCAGTTGAACCCAATGGTTTTGATGATACAAAAATATCTATAGAAAATGAAAAAATAACTAAAAACCAATTAAATAAAAAATCAATTTGTGATGCATTACTTGCACCAAAACCAGGCTATGTTACTTTTCCGATTAATTTAAAAAATCTTGAGAAAGGTATAAGTGTTTCTGATGAGGAAGTAAAAAGAACCATAACATTGTTATCTGAACATTTAAAAATTGTTGTAGAGCCGGGTGGAGCTGTAGCAGCTGCAGCTTTATTAAATAAAAAAATTAATACAGAAAATAAAAAAGTTATTGTAATGATCTCTGGCGGTAATATCGATTTAGAATTATTTAGATCACTATGAGTAAAATATCAAACTTATCTAATTTACAATTAAAATTGAAGGATAGCAAAATTGATATTCTAATAATTAATAGAAGTGACGAATTTTTAAATGAATATATTTCACCATATGCGGAAAGGTTGAGGTTTGTTACCAATTTTTCTGGGTCAGCAGGCAAAGCTATAGTTCTTCAAAATGAAGCATTCCTCTACGTTGATGGTCGTTATACTTTTCAAGCAAAAGAAGAAATTGATAAAAATGAAATTAAATCAAAACATTTAAATTTATTTTGGGAAGACCTCAAAAATTATATTTCTAAAAAAAATTTTATAATTGCAATTGATCCCAAATTACATTCTATTAAAGAAGTTAAAAAAATTCAAGGTTATATATTAAATAAATCTTCTAATATTAAATTTTTAAATTCAAATATTATTGATTCAATATGGAAAAATAAGCCTAGCATAGAATATTCGAATATATTTGATCACTCTTTAAAATATTCAGGATATGATAGAGCCAAAAAATTAATTGATTTTAAAAAATATTTAAAAGAAAAAAATATTGATCATTATTTAGTTTCAGGCTTGGATAATATTGCATGGATATTAAATATAAGAGGTGATGATATTTTATATACCCCACTAGTTTATGCGTATTTATTAATATCTCAAAATACAAAACCATCTTTGTTCATCAATAAAAATAAAATTAATGAACAACTAAAATCAAAAATAAATGAAAATATTAATATCCATTCTATCGAGGATATAGAAAATATATTTTCTGACATAAGTCATAAAGAAATTGTTGGCTTAGATTTTTCAGCTACAACTTACTATTTCTTACAAATTTTAGAAAGAAATAAAATCGAATATAAACATTCAATAAATTCTTGTATTTTATCTAAATCAATTAAAAATAAAGTAGAACAAACAGGAGCTTTAAATGCAAATATCAGAGATGGTGTAAGCATAACACGTTTTATTTACTGGTTAAAAAATGAAATGGATATCAATTCCACAAATGAAATTTCAGCTTCAAATTATTTAAAAAGATTAAGAGTTAATAATGAACTATTTCATTCATTATCTTTTGATACAATTTCAGCTTTTGGTAAAAATGCAGCTTTGCCTCATTATAGAGTAAATAAATTAAGTAATACTAGGTTTGCAACTAATAATATTTATTTAGTTGATTCAGGTGCTCAATATTATGATGGAACAACTGATATTACTCGTACTATAATTTTAGGACATCCAACTTTAGAGCAAAAAGATAGATTTACTCGTGTTTTAAAAGGACACATTGCACTTTCTAATCATATTTTTAAAAAAGGAACTAAAGGAACTGAAATTGATTATTTAGCTAGAGAAAGTTTAAATGAAATTGGATGTGATTATGATCATGGAACAGGTCATGGTGTTGGTAGTTTTTTAAGTGTACATGAAGCGCCTCAAAGAATAGCAAAAAAAACTATGTATGATAGTGTTGAATTAATACCCGGCATGATTCTTTCAAACGAGCCAGGATATTATAAACTTAACAAATATGGAATTAGAATAGAAAATTTAATTTTAGTTAGAGAAAAATCAGATGATTTACTTTTTTTTGAAAATTTGTCCTGGTGTCCAATTGATAAAGATTTAGTAAAAAAAGATCTATTAAATAAAGATGAAATTAAATGGTTCAATAAATATCATTCTAACGTATATGCTAAGCTAAATGTCTACATGAATGATAAAGAAAGACAATGGTTAAAAATTGTTACAGAGCCGTTGTAAATCTTCAATTATTTTAGATTTCGTTTTCTTTCTTAAATTTATAAAATAAGCTAAAACATAATTAAAATAAAAATGATTGTCATTCTTACCCAGTGTTTTCCATCAAGAATTGGTGGAATAGAAAATTTAATGTTTAATCTGAGCTTTTCTTTAAGCAAGGACAACAAAGTTCTAGTTCTTGCAGATCAGCATAATTTTATTAAAGATGCAGTATTTGACAAAAAATTTAAAAATAAATTTTTAATAAGGCGCTTTAGCGGAATAAAATATTTTAGAAGAAGAAATAAAGCTCGAGAGCTTGAAAAGATTATTAATTTTGGACAGGTAAAAGTAATTATTTGTGATAGTTGGAAAAGTTTAGAAATTCCCTCAAAAAAATTAAAAAATAAAAATGTGCCATTAATTTGTTTAGCTCATGGTAATGAGTTAATTATAAAAAATAATATACATCATAATAGAATGTTAAATACCTTTGAAAATGTTAACAAAATTATTGCTAATTCAGAATTTACAAAAGAATTAATTAAAAAAGTAAATCCCAAACTGACAAATATTGAAGTTATACATCCTGGAGTTTCAAGTTTTGACAATATTGATGAAGAAGAAGTTAAATTAATTGATGGCACTCCCACCCTTCTTACACTAGCTAGACTTGAAAAAAGAAAAGGTCACAAACTTATCATACAATCAATAAGCAGATTAATAAATAAATATCCAAATATTCGCTATATTATTGCTGGAGAAGGTGAGGAAAAATCTTATCTTCTATCTTTGGTAGGCGCATTGAATATTTCTAAAAATGTAATGTTTATTGGTTCAGTTAATGATGGTCAAAAAAAATTTATATTAAATAAAACTGACTTAATGATTATGCCAACAATAGATGAATCAAAAAAATTATCTATTGAGGGTTTTGGTATTACCTATGTTGAAGCAGCATTGTTTGGTATACCATCAATTGCATCTAATATAGGGGGGACAAAAGAAGCTGTCTTACACAATAATACTGGAATAATAATAGATAATTTAGATGAACTTGATATTGCAATTAGTGATTTAATAGAAAATAAAATTAAAATGAAAAAATTAGGTGAAAATGCAAAAAAAAGAGCGCAATCACAACTATCCTGGGATAAAGTTATTAAAGATTATAACAAGCTAATTGCTGAGACTAAACTATAATGTCTATACTTTTTTATTGTAATTTTAATAACAAAAAACAATGGTTAACTTCTATAAAGAAAAAATTTTCAAGACAGAAAATTTTTACAATAAATGATAAACCTGACTTTTTAAAAATTGAGTATGCAATTGTTTGGAATCTCCCAGACAATATTATGAAAAAATTGAAAAATGTTAAGATTATATTTTCCCTAGGTGCAGGAGTTGATCATATTATTAATTTACCCAGTTATAATAAAATACCTATAGTTAGAGTGAAAGATATTAATATGGCTGAAAGGATGTCATATCATGTCCATTCACAGATATTAATTTATCAGCTTAAACTCTATTTATTTCAAAAAGCTCAAATTCAAAAAAAATGGCTAGGAGAACAAAATACAAAATTGAATAAAGAAATCACTATAGGTATAGTTGGTTTAGGATTTCTTGGAACTTATGTTGGAAAATATCTGTCTAATTTAAATTATAATGTAATTGGTTTTAAAAGAAAAAATAATAAAACTAGGTCTAAAATTAAAATTTTTACCAAAAAAAAATTAAATAAATTCCTTAGTATAAGTGATGTTGTTGTATCAATTTTGCCTAATACAAAAAAAACTAATGATTTTATCAATAAGAAATTTTTAAATTTAATGAAAAAAAATGCATTTCTTATTAACATAGGAAGAGGTAGTACATTGAACGAGAAAGATTTACTTTTGCATTTGAAGAAAAATAAAAATTTTCATGTTTCATTAGATGTTTTTAAAACTGAACCATTGCCTAAAAATAACAAATTTTGGACGCATAATAATGTTATAATTACTCCACATGCTGCGGCTTTAACAGATATAGATTCATCAATTGATCAAATGTTTAAGAGATTTAAAGATTTCAAAAAAACAGGTAAAATTAAATCTGATGTGCATTTAATTAAAGGATACTAATTTTGACTAACTAAAATAATTTTCTAGTATTTGAAAATAAATTTTTTCTAACTTTATAATATCCTTTGTATAAACAAATTCGTCAACTTTATGAAGTGATTGGTTTCTAAGGCCAAGTTCAACTACTTCACAATAATTTTTTATATATCTTGCATCTGACGTGCCCCCATCAGTTGCATGTTCAGGATTGCCATTCTTCCCTGTCACTTCTGAAACTGATTTGGAGATTAAATCACATAAATAACCTGGTTTATTTAAAAAAGATTCCGCATTCGCCTCGTATGTATATGAACAACTGGCTTTTTGTAATTTTGAAAAAATCTTTTCAATTTTTTTATCTATCCATTGAACTAGAGAGTCAGATGAATGTAAATCATTAAATCTAATATTAACTGTTGCTTTGGCTAATTCTGGAATAACATTTTGAGCAGTATTACCTATATCTATAGTTGCAATTTGAATTGAGGATGGCAAAAAATTTTCATTTCCTTCATCTAGAGGTTTTTCAAGAATACTATTTAACAAACTAACTAAATGATGAGCTGAATTTTCAGCCAAATGTGAATTTGCAGTATGCCCTTGAATTCCTTTTACTTGGAACAAAAAACTTATTGATCCCCTTCTGCCTATTTTAATTTTATCCCCAACTTCATTTTTTGATGTTGGTTCTCCTACAAGACAGTGATCAAATTTATAATTATTTTTACTTGTCCATTCTAAAATTCTTGGTGTACCGTTAACAGAGTCCTTTTCTTCATCACCAGTAATTATAAAAGATATTTTACCTTTTAATTTTTTATATTTATCTAAATATCTTTTAGTTGCACTTATAAAGCAGGCAACGCTACTCTTCATATCCTCACTACCTCTTCCATAAAGTTTTTCACCATCTATTTTCGCAGAGAAAGGCGGATATTTCCATGAACTTTCATTACCTATAGGAACAACATCTGTGTGGCCTGCATAGGCAAAATGTTTTCCTTCATTACCTATACTAGCAAATAGATTTTTTACTTCATAAGAATTATTTCCAGAGAAATTTAGAGGATAGCAATCAAATCCAATTGCTTTTAAATGATTTTCAACAATTTTTAATGCACCTTCATCTTTAGGTGTTATACTTGCACATTTAACTAAAGACTGAGTTAATAAAATAGGATCAAAATTAATTTCTGACATTAATCTCGCAATAATTCATTAATAGAAGTTTTACTTCTAGTTCTCTCATCAACTTTTTTTACAATTACCGCACAATATAATCCGGGGTTAGTTAAAAGCCATTTTTTATCATTTTGATTGCTTGGCATTGATCCAGGAACTACAACTGAGTAGGGCGGAACTTTTCCCATATGAATTTCTCCAGTAGCTCGGTCTACTATTTTTGTAGATGCTCCAATAAAAACGCCCATAGATAAAACTGAACCTTCACCAACAATAACACCTTCTGCAACCTCACTTCTTGCCCCAACAAAACAATTATCTTCAATAACAACAGGATTAGCTTGTAAAGGTTCTAATACTCCGCCAATACCTGCTCCTCCAGAAATATGACAATTTTTTCCAATTTGTGCACATGAACCAACTGTAGCCCAAGTGTCAATCATAGTTCCTTCGTCAACATAAGCGCCCAAGTTTACAAAAGATGGCATCAAAACTACTCCTTTAGCAATGTAGGCCGATTTTCTTACAACTGCGTCTGGAACATATCTAAAGCCTGCTTTTAAATGATCATCTTTTGTCCAGTTTGCTGTTTTGCTCTCAACTTTATCAAACCAGGTTGCATGTGAAGCTTTTATTATTTCGTTATCACTTAATCTAAAACTTAAAAGAATAGCTTTT
>MDSW01221105.1_pt1 | contig 26275 bp, 22 predicted proteins | sample 811171 | NCBI WGS metagenome assembly MDSW01 (sample SAMN05326641, study PRJNA326480) | marine metagenome | isolation source: seawater | place: Atlantic Ocean: North West | collected 2012 | reverse complement strand
GCTGGACGTCGGCTACGGCGACCTGCCGGTGCGGAACACGGCGTAACGGCCGCCTCGGCCGCTCCGACTTGACCGCCGGCGCGGCGGTCTATATTCAACCGCGCCGTCTGACATAACGACACCCGCCGGGTTGCGCCGGCGCCGCAAAGTTTCACCCCCGACGCGACCCGTCGGCAACCTGCCCGGCGTCCGTGCCGACGCCGCACCAGAGGAAAGACCATGCAAAAGGACATCTTGTGCACCATCGGCCCCGCGTCGATGAACCGCCAGGTCATCTCGAGGCTCGACCAGCTCGGGGCGTCGCTTTTCCGCATCAACCTCTCGCACACCGAGCTGAAGGACGTCGCCGCGACGATCCAGGCGATCCGCGATTTTACTGACGTGCCGATCTGCCTCGATACCGAGGGCGCGCAGATCCGCACCGGCAACTTCGTGCAGAAGAGCTTCGACGTCGCCGAGCACTCGGTGATCCGCGCGCACAAGCGTCGCGTGCCGGGCGACGGCAGGGACATCTATTTTCACCCGACCGACATCATCGACAAGTTCGCGCTCGGCGACTTCATCAGTATCGATTTTAACGCCGTGCTGGTCCAGGTCATCGCGCGCGGCGACGGGCATATCGACATGCGCGTTCTCAACGGCGGGGAGATCGGGCGCAACAAGGCGGTCACCGTGCACCGCGACATCCCGATGGACTGTCTTTCCGAGAAGGACCGCGGCGCAATCGCCATCGGCCGCGACATGGGCATCCGGCACTTCGCCCTGTCGTTCGCCAACACCGCCGCGGACGTGGATGAAATTCGCGGCCTCGCCGGCGACGACAGCTTCATCATCTCGAAGATCGAATGCGAGAACGGGCTTCTTAACCTCGACGACATCATCGAACGCTCGGACGCCATCCTGATCGACCGCGGCGACCTGTCGCGGCAATTGCCGATCGAAACGATCCCGCGCGCTCAAAAGAACATCATCCGCCACGCCAAGGAGAAGTCGCGCAAGGTCTATGTCGCCACCAACCTTCTGGAATCGATGGTCAACGACCGCAACCCGACACGCGCCGAGGTGAACGACATCTACAACACCCTCACCGACGGCGCCGACGGCCTGGTGCTGGCCGCGGAAACCGCGATCGGCGCGCATCCGATCGCCTGCGCCAACATGATCGTCCGTATGCTGCGCGAGTTCGAACGCGGCGACACCTCCGACGCCGGCGTCTATCCGGTCGACCTGACGTCGTTGCTGATCGAGCCGCACGGCGGCCGGCTGGTGGCGAACGAGCTCGACCCGGGCGACGTCGACGCCGGCGCCGGCCTCGAACGCATCACCCTCGGCGACTCCGACCTGATGGACGTGCGCCAGATCGCCAATGGCACTTATTCGCCGCTCACCGGGTTCATGGACGCCGAAACCCTGGGCTCGGTTCTCGGCGAGTACCGGACGCCGTCGGGCGTCTGCTGGACGTTGCCGGTGATCCTGCAGCTCGGCGAGCAACAGCCGCGCTGTGCCGCAGGCGACCGCGTCCTGCTGTGCGCCGAAAACGGCGACGTTCACGGGGTGCTCGACGTCAGCGAGATTTATAGCTTCGACATGACGGCGGTAGTGCGCCAGTGGTTCGGCACCGACGACCGCAACCATCCGGGGGTGCGCCACGTCATGGACCGCGGTAACCGGGCGCTCGCGGGCCGGGTCTCGGCGCTGCCGAATCGAGCGCTGCCGCATGCGCAATACACGCTGGCCCCGAGCCAGACCCGGTTCATCTTTTCGCAGAAAGGCTGGAGCCGGGTCGTCGGCTTCCATACGCGCAACCCGGCACACCGCGTGCACGAGCATATCCAGATGGCCGCGCTGGAACGGAGTTCCGCCGACGGCCTGTTCATCAGCCCGGTGATCGGACCGAAAAAGCCGGGGGACTTCCTGCCCGGGCCGATCATAGAAAGCTATCAGGCTCTGCTCGACTTCGGGATCTATCCGCCAGGACGCGTCGTCCTCGGTAGTTTCGCGTCCTATTCGCGTTACGCCGGACCCCGCGAAGCCGTGTTCACCGCACTTTGCCGCAAGAACATGGGCTGCAGCCATTTCATCATCGGCCGAGATCATACGGGCGTCGGCGACTATTACGCCCCCGACGCCAACATCAAGCTGTTCGAAAAACTGGACGGTCTGGAGATCGAGCCCTTGTTCTTCGACGCCATCGGCTATGACGCCGAAAACGACGACTTCCGGCCGTTGACCAGCGGCAAAACCGTTGCGCCGATCAGCGGCACGGAAGTGCGCGAACGTCTGCGCAAGGGTGAAGCGCTTCCCGGCTGGTTCATGCGCGACGTCGTCCAGGATGTCCTGGCGCGCGCGATTGCCCAGGGGGAACCGGTGTTCCACGACTGATGACCGAACAGTTCCTCCGCTGCCTTCGTCTGATTGACACCCGAACCTGGGTCCAGGCCTGCATGATCGGCGCGATGATTCTGCTGTCCGCCGGCTTCGAAGCCATCGGCATCGGGCTGATCTTCCCGTTTATCCAGCTGCTCGCCGACCCCTCCGCGGTCGAAAAGTTCGAGTGGATCGATCAATTGATCTCGATCCCGGCGTTCGAGCCCAGCACATCGCTGCTGATCAAGCTGGCGTGGGGGCTGATGCTGGTGTTCGTGCTGAAGAACCTGGTGCTTACCATCATGTACAGCATTCAGGTCAAGTTTCTGAATGACAACCAGGCGATGCTCAGTATGAAGGTATACCGCCTGTACCTGTTCGGTCCCTACAGGCTCCACCTGACACGAAATTCGGCGGAGCTCATCACGAATATTGTCGAAGCGGCGAACGCGACATTTGCCGGGGTATGCATGGGCTACATCACGCTTCTTTCAGAGGCGATGCTGATCCTCGGCGTCACTGCGGTGCTGTTCACCGCCAACCCGAGCATCACGCTCGGCGCTCTGCTTATCCTCGCGGTCGGGTTCGGCGGTTTCTTCTTGGTTCTCAAAACGAGACTCGACCGCTGGGGTATGGGGATTCAGGAAGCCAAGCTGCGCATGCTGCTGGCACTCCAGCAGGGGCTGCATAACTTCAAGGAAGTGAAGGTCCTGGGCCGCGAGGAATATGTCGCCGACCGCTACCGGCTGCCGCGCTGGGATCTGGCGCGGGTCGCGCGGGTCAAGAATCTGGGCGAGAAGTTCATACCGCGCATTTGGATGGAACTGCTGATGGTGACGACGATGCTGGGTGGCGTCATCTACTTCTTTGAAGCGGGCGAGGCGCCGGCAGATCTGCTGGCGACGATATCGCTGTTCGCCGCCGCCGCGTTCCGGCTGCTGCCCGCCGCAAACAGGGCGCTGATCGCGCTGAACGGCATCAAGGCCGGCAACTATGCGGTCGACACGATCTACCGCGATGTCATCCTGTTCAGCGAGAACGAGGAAAGCCGGGATGAATCCGAGCCGATCTCCTTTGACAAGGAAATCTCGCTCAATGACGTGTCGTTCGTTTACCCGAACGACGACCGAACCATTCTCGACGGGATCGACTTGAAGATCGAAAAGGGCCAGTCGATCGGCCTCGTCGGCCCTTCCGGGTCCGGCAAGACGACGCTGGTCGATATCATTCTCGGATTGCTGCCGCCGAGCACTGGCACGGTCACGGTCGACGGACGCGATATCTCGCCCTCCATCCGCACCTGGCGCCGGCTGATGGGGTACGTACCGCAGCAGATTTATCTGATGGACGATACGCTGACCCGCAACATAGCCTTCGGCATCGCAGACGACGAGATCGATCCGGTCAAACTGCAAAACGCGATTCAGCTGGCGCGGCTTGAGGACGTTGTCGCCCGGCTTCCCGAAGGGATCGACACGCCTCTCGGCGAGCGCGGCGTTCGTCTTTCCGGCGGCGAAGCGCAGCGTGTCGGTATTGCCCGCGCACTTTACAACGACCCACCGGTCCTGGTTCTGGATGAGGCGACTGCCGCCCTCGACAACGAAACCGAGCGAGAAATCAACTTGGCGATCGAGCGCCTCTCCGGCGAAAAGACACTGATCATCATCGCCCACCGTCTCAGCACGGTGCGCAAATGCAGTAAGCTCGTCCTTCTGCGCGGCGGCAAGATCGCCGGCACAGGCAGCTTCGACGTGCTGATCGAACGCGATCCCGGTTTCAAACGCATGGTGAAGTTAGCCGGACTATGAACGACAACACAGCACCCTCCACGCGCGCCGTCCACGGTGACGGCCGTCACCCATTTTCATTTTCGACGAAGGCATCGACGCTTTCCGCGCTGGCCGGACACGTCACCGACGCGGTGTTCTGCGAACAGGAAATCATTTCCAAAGCGGACTGGCTGTCCGATGCGGACGGTGCCGTCGAGCGCATCGCCGCGCGCTTTGCCGGCACGACCCTTGCCGTCCGTTCGAGTGCCGGCAGCGAAGACCAGATGGGCGATTCCATGGCCGGCGCGCATCTCAGTCTGACGCACGTTGCCGCCGATCCGCCGACCGTCCGCGACGCGGTCGCGCGCGTGTTCGACAGTTACCGCACCCCGCATGACAACGATCAGGTTCTCGTGCAACCGATGGTCACCGACGTGGCCCTTGCCGGCGTCGTGTTAACCCGCGAGCTGGACGCGGGCGGCCCCTATTATGTCATCAACTACGACGACACCACCGGGCGCACCGACACGGTTACCGGCGGCGCAGAAAGCAAGACCGTGCTGGTGCACCGCTCACGCCCCGGCGCGCTGAGATCTGCGCGCCTCAGGAAACTCATTGGCTGCGTTATTGAGATCGAGCGCCTGACACACTCGGAAACGCTCGACATTGAGTTCTGCATTACCAACGACGAAAACGTCTATGTCCTCCAGGTACGCCCGCTTGCGGCGCAGCACAAATGGCTGCCGATGGCCGACGGTATTCTCGACGCGGCAATCGACAACGTCCGCGCACGCGTCGCCCGGCATCTGGAGCGCGATTCGAAACTCGCCGGCGCGACGACGATCCTGGCCGAGATGACCGACTGGAACCCCGCCGAGATGATTGGTGCCACGCCGCGCCCGCTATCTCTGTCGCTCTACAAATCGCTGATCACCGACGGTGTCTGGGCCCGGGCCCGCGACCTTATGGGGTACCGTTTCGTCGACGGGCCGCTGCTGCTCGATTTTCACGGCAGGCCCTATATCGATGTGCGTCGCAGCTTCAATTCGTTCCTGCCGGCCGGTCTCGACCCGGATCTTTGCGAACGTCTCGTCAACTACCAGATCGCCACGCTGACCGAGAATCCCGATTTACACGACAAGGTCGAATTCGAGGTCGCTACGACCGTCCGGGATTTCGCGTTCGATCGTGACCGCGCGCGGCTGAAAAATGCCGGGTTTTCGGATCGCGACACCGACATGCTGGAAGAGCATCTGGGGGCCCTGACCCGAGACGCCGTCGAGAACGGAAAGCGGAATATCGCGACCCTCGTCGAGCGCAGCAACGGGCTACTGGGAAATGCCGGTGCTGGCAGCGGCGAGTCATTGAGTGCGGACATCGGCGCGCTGCTGGACAATTGCCGCGAGCACGGCACGCTGCCGTTCGCGCAACTTGCACGGCACGGTTTCATCGCCGTCCTGTTTTTGAAATCGCTGGTCCATCGCGGCGTCTTCACGCAGGACGACATGGACCACTTCATGCGTACGATCCATACCGTTGCCGCCGATGTCATTCAGGACATGCACGCCGCAAAGACCGGCGCAATCTCCATCGATACTTTCCTCGAGCGTTACGGCCACCTGCGGCCGGGGACCTACGATATTCTATCGTGGCGCTACGACGAGCGGCCCGACGTCTTCCTCGGCCGGTCGGTTCACGAGCAGGCGCCGGCGCCAGAACCGTTTTCACTCAGCCGGGCGCAGCATGACGGTATCGAGGCCCTGCTCGCCGAGCATGGCATCGTGATGACTGCCGATGGCCTGCTCGATTATATGGCCGATGCCATCCGCGGCCGCGAGCAGGCGAAATTCGCTTTCAGCCGCGCCATCAGCGATGCGCTGCGCCTGATCGTGCAGTGGGGCGAGAACATCGGTCTCACGCGGGACGATCTCTCGTTTCTCCCGATTGAGGCCATTCTCGCAAACGCCCCACTGGAAGATCTGCGTCAAATGATCGCCGATGGCCGTGAAGGTTTTGCCGTGACCCGGGCGATCCGTCTGCCGCATCTTATCGCGCAGCCGGACGATATCGATATCGTCCGCATGCCCATCGGCCACCCGACGTTCATCACCGCCAAGGCCGTCACCGGACCGGTCAAGCTGCTGGATGCCGGCGAAGCCCCGGATATCGACGGGCATATCGTCATGATCGAGGGCGCTGATCCCGGCTTCGACTGGATTTTCTCTTACGACATTCTCGGTCTCATCACCATGTTCGGCGGCGCCAACTCGCACATGGCGATCCGTTGCGCCGAGTTCGGTCTTCCGGCCGCACTCGGATGCGGTGAACGTTTGTTCGAGACCCTGGCCAAGTCGCCGGTGGTAGAGCTCAACTGCGCCAACAGGAGGTTGACGGGACATTGATCCGTGCCGCCATCACCATGCGTGTTGTCCAGGCGCCCGATTACGACGAACCGCGCGACGCGCTCAGCCATGACTGGCTCGACCGCGCCGCACAGTGGGACATGACGCCGTTTCCCGTTCCGAACGCCGGCGCGGCGGCTGTGGACATTCTTAAGAGTATATCCCCCGATCTCCTGGTGCTGAGTGGCGGCGAGGATCCGGGCGTCAACGAACGGCGAGACAACACGGAGTCGGCGCTGCTCGACTACGCGCTCAAGACCGGACTGCCAATACTGGGCGTCTGCCGCGGACTTCAGTTCATCAACGTTCGTATGGGCGGAACGCTATGCGATGTCACCGGCCATGTTGCCCGGGATCATTCACTCACGTTCGCCGACCCCTGGCACGCGTACTACGGCGCCACGGCGAACGTGAACTCGTACCATAACAAGTCCATCGAACGGCGCGGTCTAGCCGACGGGCTGGAAGTTACGGCCGTCGACGGTGACGGGCACGTCGAGGCCGCACGTGTCGCGAACCGGCCTGTCGCCGCCGTGATGTGGCATCCGGAGCGCGGCGCGGCGCTCGATGGCGACCGGCGCCTGATCGAAGCACTGGTGGAAAAGGCATGAGCACGACCGCGATCATTCTTGCCGCCGGCCGCGGCAGCAGGCTGTATCCGTATACGGAAGACTGCCCGAAATGCCTGACGGTCCTCGCGGGCATGACGCTTCTGGAGCGCCAGATCTCCACGCTGCGCAGCGCCGGGATCGACGACATCGTCATCGTCTCGGGTTATCTGGGTCACATGCTCGATGTGCCGGGAACACGCCGTGTGGAAAACCCGGACTGGTCGCGCACCAACATGGTCGAGAGCCTGTTCGCCGCCGAAGACGCGTTCGGCGATGACTTGATCGTTGCCTACGGTGATATCGTATACGAGCTCGGCGTGGTCGAAACCCTGCTGCAATCCCCGCACGGAATTTCCGTGTGCGTTGACAGCGACTGGCGCGCTTACTGGGCGCAGCGCTTCGATGACCCGCTGAGCGATGCGGAGAGTCTGCGCCTGGACGATCATGGGCGCATCATCGATATCGGCAGCAAGGCCGCCCACATCGACGATATCCAGGGACAGTATATCGGCCTCATGCGCTTTTCCCGTGGCGGGGTCGAAGTCCTCCGCCGCACCCGTGCCGCGCTTGGTGACATACCGCGTCCATGGATGGAAAAACGCAACGTCGCGAATGCCTATATGACCGACCTGCTGATGGAAATGATCCTGACCGGCAACGACCTGCACGCATCGTTTATCGACGGCAGATGGGTCGAGATAGATACCGCCAGCGACCTGGGCCTTGCCAAGACCTTGGTCACGGAAATTGGGGGCGGATTGCTGCGTATCCGTGCAGGCGCATGAGTGACGCCTTGAACCATTTTCCGCTGAAACACGCTTACGACGCAGCGGCACTGGCGAAGGTGCTGATCCGCGGCGACATTTATTACGGTCGCTCCGTCGGGCTCGGCGCCCGGCTTAAATGCATCGATTACTATTTCCGTGCCGATGGGTGCGACCGGCTTTTCGCGGCGCTATTCCGTTCGGGGTCGTTGTGGTCCGAGCTCGGCGTGCGCCTGGCGATCGACCTCGCACGCGGTGGCGACGGCGAGTACACATACAAGGGCGGCCTGTATTTTCCACGTGACGGACTGGCCTACCGGCGCCTCGACTGGCGCGTGCCGCTGGGACTCGACGACGAGGCGTTCCAAGACCAGCGCGGCGACGACGGCCCGGCCTTCGGACCGCTGCTCTATCATCATTCCCGGCACCCCTATTTCAGGATTCGAAGCGCGCGCCTTAAGAAGATGAAGATCGTCGTGCTGACGCGGTCGATCCTCGACGTCATGGAATCCAGATACGTCAAGTTCCGCAAGCAAAGTCTCCGCGCCGGCACACCCATAACGGACGAGAACATGTTCGACTGGGACAATGCACTCACACGCGCCATCGAGTTTTATAATAGCTGGGGCGAAGTACTAACCTGGCATCCGTCGATCCTGCATGTGCGTTACGAAGACCTGAAAGCCGACGAAGTCGGCGGCCACCGCGAGGTGCTGAAGTTCTGGGGCTTTGACGATGTTCCGGATGACTGCATTGCGGAAGGTTTCCGGCGCGCCTCCAAAAAAGAAATGGCGAAGCGGATGCCGCAGACGGACAGTGACACCGATTTTCGTGCGGCGAAGCGCAGCGAGTCTGACCGCGGCTCGCTCTCTGATGATCGCAAGCAACGGATCATCGGCAGACTGCAGCGCGAGCTTCGTTACGATATGGGCTACACGTATGACATGAACACGAGTTATGGAAAACTCTATGACTAAGCAGATTTTCGTTTATGCCGGCCCGCACCGGAGCGGCAGTAACTTTCTCAACAACAAGGTGCTGCCTTTCATTCCCGGCGTATTCACCGCTTTCACCCGCGATCCCGAACTCAACTATATCTTGCTGAACGCGATGGAAGGCCATCCTCTTTTTACCGATTACGACGCGATCCGCGCCGAAATCAACGAGCGGCTCGAGAAGATCGAGGAGGATATCGTTCTGATCGGCGACGAGGAATTCTTCGGCGACTACGGAAAACGGAACAGCGGCGGCATGTTCCGCTCGACGCCGTTTCACGACCACGTCTGGAAGATGGACCTGCTGAAGCGCGTGCTCGACGATCCCAAAATCGTCCTGACGATCCGCCGTCAGGACAAGTGGGTCGAGTCGTCCTACATGCATTATATCCACAACTATTTCACCCTCAGCTTCGACGAGTTCATCGATCCGGAACGCTCGGTTCGGGGCGCGTACTACGAACGCCCGTACGAGCATCGCAGCGAGAAGATCTCGACCAACTACAAGATGCTGGACTGGACCGTTTACCTGCAGCACCTGTTCGACAACTTCGGCAAGGACAATGTGCTGGTCATTCCCAACGAGATGATGGCACGGGATCTGCCGCGCGCCCTGACGCGACTTTACGATTTCATGGGGATAAAGAACGGTTATTTCCCGACCGACGCCAAGCCGAGCAACCGCAGCTATTCGAAGCTCGGTCTGAAGATCGCGCTGGTTCTGAACAGGTTCGTCTTCACTGAAATCAACTGCTTCGGTTTCATCCCGGAGACGCCGTTTCAGACATGGGTATTGCGGGCAAGGCGTCGGAAGGACAACAAGTTTCTCTGGTTCTGTAACGGCATTATCCGGCGCATCCGGCTCTACTGGTTCCTTAACGAGGTGGTCGGACGCTTCAATTATCAACGCCCCGACCCGCTCAGTCCCGAAAAGCGGCGTGAGATCCTCGAGTACTTCCGCGACAGCAATAAACGATACGCCGAGATGATAGGCGTCGATCTGAGCGAGTACGATTACTACTGATACCCGAGAAGAGGCGGCGAAGCCGCCCGCGATTTTTTAGGCACTCCGAACACATGACGTCCCGACCCAAGAATGTCCTTCTACTCAGCGTCGACACGCTGCGCGCCGACCGGCTCGGCACGTATGGATATGCACGTCCGACGACACCCGTACTGGACGCGTTCGCCGAAGATGCCCTGGTGATGGACCGGGCATATACGCTGGGCCCGTTTACCCAGCTCGCCTGCATTCAGCTGTTCACGTCCAGCCGCCCTTACGATTACGGCGGTTACGACCGCGGCGCCGTCGGCCGCCCCGACACCCTGTTCAAACGCTTCAAGGATTCCGGGTATGCGACCTGGGGGCTTTCGACGATCCACTGGGTCAGCCCCTATTACGGCTACACCGACGGACTCGACGAGGGTGTGTTCGTGTTTCACCTGAACACGCTCGTCGGCATGGCGGTGATGAACATGCGCGACACATTAAGGGTGTACTTCGACGGCAAGATCGGCGAGGCCGAGATGCTTGCAGATGTCGTTCCGAACATCCGCCGCCTGTTCGACAACGTCGAGGATTACACCCGTATGCTGGATCGGCGGCGTGAAGAATACCGCCGCGATTTTCCGTATTCCAAGATCGTCAACGACCGCTACGTACCGGCGCGGGTCAGGGCCGTGGTCGCCGAGCACCGTGACGCGTTCGAGGCCGATCAGGTTGGCTATATCCACACCCACTTGCGCACCGCACCGGATGCGCACGAGTGGCTGGCGCGGAGCTGGCGGCTCTGCCGTGAACCGGGGAAACTGTTCGGTGAGGCCGCGCTCAGAGCAAGCAACGCACTGATACGCCGGATCAGTCCGGCGTGGGCCGGGCGGCGCGAAACCCGCTACCGCTTCGCCGTCGACGCTAACGCTATCGCCGACAAGACGATCGGCGCGCTTGGCAATATGCCGGAAGACAGACCATTTTTCGTGTGGGCGCATTTCAAGGACAGTCACCAGCCGTATGTTTCCGGCTCCGGGCCCGACTGGGTCAACCAGACGCACGGCTATCTTCGGAATCTCGGCTATACCGGCGACATTGATCCAACCGTGGTGTTCCGTGGCGCGCCGAAAACGCCAGAGCGGACCGAGGCGTTCTCCGCGCTTTACGACGCCTCTGTCCGTTCCACCGATGCCGCCATCGGCCGTATTCTCGACGCCCTCGAACGCGACCCGCGCCACGCCGATACCGTTGTCGCCATCTGCGGCGATCACGGCGAGGAACTGGGTGAACACGGCGACTTCGGGCATCTCTGTATGCATTACGACCATAACGCCCGTATCCCGATGATGTTCCGCGCCCCCGGTCTCGGCGCCGGTCGTTCCGAAAATCTGGTGACGTCACTCGACTTCGCGCCGAGCCTTGCCGCATATGCGGGCATCGACGCCGCCCCCGGCTGGGTCGGGTCAGCCGTGACAGACCCGGCCGTCCGTGAACGCGATCATGTGCTCATGGAAAGCTTTTGCCGGGGCAACTGCATCTTCGAGCACCGGCCGCTCTACATGGCCGTCCGCGACCGCCGCTACAAATATATGTGGCGGGAGTACGTGGACTGGCCTCACAAGAAAGGCCGCCCGGAACCGATGCTGTTCGATCTCGACAGCGATCCCGACGAAACCGAGAACATTCACGACCCGGCGCATCCGGCGGTCCGGAACGCCGAGCGAATCATCGCTGAGCGCCTTTGCGAAGTGCCGGAGATCACGGACGAGAGGATCGCTGCCAACTTCGGTGATATCGGACGCGATGCCATCGCTACGGCCCGCACCACGTCGCATGCAAAAACGGAAACAGGCCATGATTGACGACGTGGCATACCCGTACGCCTCGGGCGATCCGTTCGCCGACCGCAAGAAGTATTCCTACGCGGCATTTCGGGGGCGCCCGTTCATCACTGCGTTTTACGACAGCCGTGCCGCGGTGCGCGATACGTTGCCCAATCCACAACCGGCGCCGGCTGCGGCGTCCGCCGGCGCGCCGGTCAACGACCATGTCGAAACCCGCGACCTCCTTGAGTTCGTCTATGGCGGCATCGACCGCGAGACCGGCATAGCCTCGGACGTTGCCCCGTGGCTCGCGCGTCTGGTCGGCAAGCTGGAAGTCACCAAGCGTATCCACGACGGCTATGGTGCGGGATTTCGCGCCGTCGATCGCGACTCTCACCGCACGTTCCCGCTCTATGTCCGCCTGGCCGAAATCTTCGAGGCCGCGTACTGCGCGTCCGGTGAACTGCCGTATCTGAACGTGCTTCTGAAATGCATGGACAATCTGTGCGCCCTCGCCGGGGAACTGGACGCCGCAAGCGGCGCGCGGCTGGCGACGCTGATCGACGCCGAGCGAAATCATGTCGAGACGCTCGCAGCGAAAACGGTCGAGGTATCATGATTCTGGAGGGCGTGACCTTCCTAGCCGGGTTTTCCGCCCGCGCCCAAGCCTACGCGCAGGCGATGCGCCGGACGGGGCTTGAACCGGCAAATGTCATTCTGTTCGGAGATCCGGCCAAGGATCAGCCGCGCGATGCAGGCCTGCCCCCCGCCCGGACCGAAGAGATTGAAGTGCCGCTGCCGGATCTGGCAGAGACGCTGCGCGACACCTGCACGCGCGCGGCATGGCCGACGCAGGCGGTCGAGACCGACGACGTCAACGATCCGGCAATCCTGGCGGCAGTGCTGGAGACCCAGCCGCGACTTGTCGTTTATGCCGCAACGCGCGGGCAGATTCTGTCCCGGAAGATACTTGGCGCCGGGTTTCCGGTGCTGCATATGCATGCCGGCTGGCTGCCCGACTACCGTGGTAGCACGACGATCTATTATTCGATTCTCGAAGAACAGACCTGCGCTGTCACAGCGTTCTATATGGACCCCGAAATCGACACCGGTGATATCGTCCGGCGCGACCGCTATCCGCCACCGCCCGCGGGCACCGATATCGACTATCTTTACGATGGCGCATTGCGCGCCGAAACGCTGATACGCACGCTCGCCGAATACCGGAACGCAGGCGGGCCGCCGGCGTCTGCGCCGCAGCCCGACGGAGGAACGACGTATTACGTCATTCATCCGCTGTTGAAACATCTGAGCCTGCTGTCCCTGAAATGACGGAATACCGAACGGAACACATGACATGGTCATCTGGCTGATCGGCCTATCTGGCGCCGGAAAGACGACCGTCGCCGAATCCCTGTGCAAACGCATGCGCGAAGCCGGCAAGCCCGTTGTGCTGGTCGACGGCGACCAGATGCGGAGGCTGTTCCGCCACGACGAGCACCAGCATGCGCACACCGTCGAAGGACGTCGGCAGAACGCGGCGCGCATGACCGAAGTGTGCCGCTGGCTCGACACACAGGACGTCAACGTCGTCTGTTCGATCCTGTCGATCTTTCCCGAAATGCGCGCCGAAAACCGGGCGCTCTTCTCGGATTATTTCGAAGTCTACCTTTCGGTGCCGATGCAGGTGCTGGAAGCACGAGATTCCAAGGGACTGTACGCGGCCGCACGAGCCGGCGAGATCGAAAACGTGGTTGGCATCGACATTCCGTTTCCGGAACCGCAAAGCGCCGATCTGGTGATCGAGAACCACGGCGACGACATGTCGCCAGCACAGGCGGTGGAGCAAATCATGGACATGCTGCGCGCAAACGGGTGTATTCAGGGAACAACGACACCGTGATTCCCGCCATCTCCAACATTGCCCTGCCGGCATTCGATCACACCGAGGCCTTCCCGAAACTCGCGGACATGGGGTACGTCGGCATCGAAGTCGCACCGAGCCGTATCTGGCGCGATACCTGGCGCGGGCTCGGGAGTCAGGATGTCGCCGCCTATCGCAAAGCCATTGAGGATGCCGGTCTGACGGTCGTTGGCCTGCATTCGCTGGTCTTCGATCATCCGGAACTACAGTTGTTCGGAGACGCCGCGTCGGTATCGGCAACGCTGGATTTCATGGCGCATCTTTCGGGGGTCTGCCGGGATCTTGGCGGGCACACGCTGATCTGGGGTGGCGGTCGCAAGCGCGGCAATGTCGGCGCCGAAGAAGCGTTCGCTCGAGCCGTCGATTTCATGCAAACCCTATGTGAACGCACGGCCGAACATGGCACGGTTTTCTGCTTCGAACCCCTGGGCCCGAACGATTCCGATTTCGTCAATGGTCTCGACGAAGCACGCGCCATTATGAATGCGGTCGGATGCGGCAATCTTCGTCTGCAAGTCGACGCCAAGGCACTGGTCGAGAACGGCGAGGTCGAACAGGCGGTGTTCGACGATGCCCGGGACCATCTGGTGCATGTGCATGCCAACGAACCGGGGTTGGATGTCCTCGGACGGAGCGGCCAAATCGATCACGCCATGATCGGGAAAATGCTCGCCGATATCGGATATGCGGGGTATGTTTCCGCCGAACAGCGCATGCTTTCGGAGACCGACTACATGAACGACGCCAGGGAAAGCTACGAAACGTTGCGCCGCTATTATGATGCCGGATAAACAACAAACATTCATGGTCACCGGCGGCGCCGGGTTTATCGGCTCGGCACTGGTCAGGCTGCTCCATGCCGACGGACACCGGATCGTGACGCTCGACGCGCTGACGTATGCCGGCAGCCTGAACAATCTCGCCGACGTCATTGATGATGAGCGCCACGAATTTGTCGAAGGCTCAATCTGCGATCGGCAACTGGTCGATGGCCTTTTGCGTGAACATCGCCCCAACCGCCTGATCAACGTCGCCGCCGAAACGCATGTTGACCGTTCGATCGATGGACCGGACGCTTTTATTGAAACCAATGTCGTCGGCACCTCGCGGCTTCTGGCAGCGGTTCGCGCTCATACCGCCGAAAGCGGCGACGCGCTACGCTACGTACAAGTGTCCACCGACGAAGTTTACGGCACTATTGATGACGGCGCGTTTCGCGAAGGCGACCCGTATCGCCCGAACTCGCCTTATGCCGCATCGAAAGCCGCTGCCGACCATATGGTCCGTGCTTATGTCAGAACCTACGGTCTGGACGCGGTGATCACGAACGGTTCGAATACCTACGGACCCCGTCAGTTCCCGGAGAAACTGATTCCACTAATGACGCTCAATGCCATTGAGGGCAAACAGCTTCCGGTTTACGGCGACGGTCGCAACGTTCGCGACTGGCTCTACGTCGACGATCATGCGCGCGGCATCGTAGCCGCAACCGAGCACGGCAAAAGCGGCGAGAGTTACAACATCGGCGGTGCGACGGAGATGCAGAATATCGACCTCGTCGAAAAACTGTGTGCGACACTAGACCGGCTGCAGCCGCGCGCGGACGGCCTGAGCTACAGCGAGCAGATCGCCTTTGTCACCGACCGCCCCGGCCACGATTTCCGCTACGCGCTCGCGACCGCCAAAGCGCAATCGGAACTCGGTTGGGCCCCACGGACATCATTCGATGACGGCTTCGAGGCGACCGTTGCATGGTATCTTCAAAACCGCGACTGGTCGGCGGAGATTTCGGACAAACTGTATGCGCGCGAACGCCTGGGTCGGGCCGGGTGAAACGGCGGGTTGAACGGGATCGGAACACAACATGACACGTAAGGGAATCGTCCTCGCCGGCGGCTCGGGGTCACGGCTGCATCCCTCGACGCTGGCCGTCTGCAAGCAACTGCTGCCCGTCTACGACAAACCTATGATCTATTACCCGATCTCGGTGCTGATGCTTGCCGGTATCCGTGACATCCTGATTATTTCCACCCCCGCCGATCTGCCGCGCTTCGAACAGATATTCGGCGACGGGTCGCAGCTTGGACTCCGCCTCGCGTATGCGGAACAAGCCGAGCCGAAAGGGATCGCTGAAGCCCTGATCATCGGCGAGGATTTCGTCGGCGGCGATCCGTCGGCTTTGATCCTGGGCGACAACATCCTGTTCGGCGGCGGGCTGTCACAGATGCTGAAACGTGCTGGCGCGCGCGAACATGGCGCCAGCGTGTTCGCATATCCCGTGACCGACCCCGAGCGCTACGGCGTCGTCAAAATGAGCAGCGACGGGCGCGCCGTCAGCATCGAGGAAAAGCCCGCCAATCCAAAATCCAATCTAGCCCTGACTGGCCTGTACTTTTATGACGCCGGTGCCGCCGACATCGCCCGCAGCATAACCCCATCGGCCAGAGGCGAGCTCGAGATCACCGACGTCAACAAGGTTTACCTCGAACGTGGCGATCTTCATGTCGAACAGCTCGGCCGCGGTTTTGCCTGGCTCGATGCCGGGACCGAACAGTCGTTGCTGGAGGCCGCCGGGTTCGTTGCCGCCATCGAACGCCGCCAGGGGCTTCGCATCGGCTGCCTCGAGGAAATTTCCTACATTAACAAATGGATCGACGAAGACGGTCTGCGCCGTTGCGCCAACTCCATGACGTCGTCCGGCTACGGCGACTACGTCCGCATGCTAATCAGGGAAACCGAGGGCGAATGAAGTTTCACGAAACCCGCCTGCCCGGCGTCCTTCTTATCGAGCCGACCGTTTTCGAAGACCCGCGCGGTTATTTTCACGAGGTGCATCACCGCGACAAGTTCCGCGAGGCAGGAATCAATTTTACGTTCGTTCAGGACAACCACTCGCATTCGACGAAAGGGACGATCCGGGGCCTGCATTTCCAGGAACCGCATGCGCAAGGTAAACTGGTGCGCGCTGTGGGCGGCGAGATCTTCGACGTTGCCGTCGACATCCGCAGAGGCTCGCCCCACTTCGGCGAATGGACAGGACATGTCCTGTCCGAAGCCAATCGCTTGCAGCTTTGGGTGCCGCCCGGGTTCGCGCATGGGCTTTGCGCGCTGACGGATACTGTCGACGCAATATATAAATGCACCGATGTCTATGCTCCGGACGCGGAACACAGCATCATCTGGAACGATCCCGATATCGCAATCGAATGGCCCATTTCCGATCCGACACTGTCGCAAAAAGACGGCGCCGCGCCATTATTGAAAGACAGCCCCGTATTACCGGAGTATCCATGAGCACCCAACTTTTCCGCCCCCGCTTTCATGTCGACGAATGTCTTGAAGAAATTCGGGAATGTCTTGAAAAAGGCTGGACCGGCCTCGGCTTTAAAACCGTCGAGTTTGAAGAGGCCTGGAAAGCCTATACCGGGCTTCCGAACGCCCATTACCTGAACTCGGCTACGGCGGGACTTCATCTGGCGCTCAATATTTACAGGCTCGAAAACGGCTGGGACGACGGTGACGAGGTAATCACGACGCCGATTACCTTCGTCTCGACCAACCACGCGATAATGTACGAAAATCTGACCCCCGTGTTCGCCGACGTCGACCAATACCTGTGCCTTGATCCCGACGACGTTGCGCGCAAGATCACGCCACGAACACGCGCCGTGATATTCGTCGGCATCGGCGGCAATACCGGGCAACTGGAGCGCGTTGCCGAGATTTGCCGCGAGCACGATCTGATCCTGATACTGGATGCCGCACACCTAAGCGGCAGCAAACTGAAGGGCAAGGATCCCGGGCTGCTGGCGGACGTCGCTGTTTATTCCTTTCAGGCAGTCAAGAATATGCCGACCGGAGATTCCGGCATGATCTGTTTCAAGGCCCCCGAACTGGATGCCTTCGCGCGGCGCCAAAGCTGGCTCGGCATCAGCAAGGACACGTATCAGCGCTCCAACAAGGGCGGTTACAGCTGGATGTACGACGTCGACACGGTCGGCTTCAAATATCATGGCAATTCGATCATGGCCGCAATTGCGCTCGTGCAGCTCAAGTATCTTGACGACGACAACGGCCACCGCCGTCAGGTGGCGGCGTGGTATGACGATGCGTTCTCGGCCTCCAACGCGGTCCGCCCCGTACCGGTTGCCGAAGGTTGCGTATCGTCCAGACACTTTTACCAAATCGCCGTGAACAATCGCGACGCGGTCATGGCGGCGCTCGCGGATATTGGCATCAGCACCGGCGTGCACTATCGCGACAATACGCTATATCCTATGTACGCGTATGCACACGGCACCTGCCCCAACGCCCACAAGATCAGTGAACAGGTGGTGTCGCTGCCAATGCACCTTGATCTCGGCAAGGAAGACATCGACACCATCGCCGATACGATTGCATCCGTCTCAACATGACGAAACCGGCGGGCCATACCCCAGAGCCTTGACCATGCAGCAACCGACGATACGGGATATGGCGGCCGGTGACATCCCGGCGCTGGTCGAATTGATTAAGGAGATACGCCTCGGATTCATGTCGATGATGCCGAGGGTGTTCATTGCCCAGTACTATCGCAATATGCTGCGCCTCGATAACTGGCACTGCCGACTGCTTATTGTCGACGGCAGGATCGGCGGCTTCCACGTACTCGTCATTGGACGCTCGGCAAACCGCTTCCAGCCGCTTTATGAAACGCCGATAAGATTCATCACGATTGCCTGCCTTTTCATTTACCCGGCCCTGACGATCTTGAGGTTTCTCTTCAAGGAACGCGAGATCGCCAACGAACATAAGAAACTCCGCGCAATGTACGATTCCGAACTGGTTTATCTTGGCCTTGGCGGCGCGTATCAGGGAAAAGGGCACGGTCATCTGTTAATTCGCGACATGCGGCATGTTCTCGAAAATGAAGGGGTGGCCTTTCTCGGCACTGAGTTTTACAAGGACGATCGTCAGGCAGCCCGCTTTTATGAAAAATATAACTATGAAAAGCTGGGCGAGTTGAACACGGGCGGCAGAATGAGCATTTCACTGCGCTGGCCCGTAGACGCGTTGCCATCGTGAGCCGCAAATGGGAACCAACTTGACTGATTCCGTGAAAACAGCGCACACGTCGCATCCATACCAGGCGAAACTGGACTTCGATAGTACGCATACCCGAATTGCCGCCGCCGTGAGGCCCGGCGCACGCGTGCTCGATATCGGTTGCTCTGACGGGTATCTTGCCGGCGCGCTCAAGAAGAAAGGTTGCTATATCGCCGGCATCGATCTGAATCCCGGAACCGTTGACGAGAATCTGGACGAGTTTCATCTGGCCGACCTTAACGAAGCGCAGTTTCCCGTGGACCCTGCGACGTTCGACAGCATTCTTATGCTCGATGTCATTGAGCACCTGAATGAACCGGAAGCTTTCGCCGATAGACTACGTAATGCGTTGGGAAACAGTCGGAGCACCGAGGTCATCGCAACAACCGGCAACGTTGCATTCATTTCGGTCCGCATGGGCCTGCTTTTCGGGAACTTCGACTATGCTGAGCGAGGCATTCTCGACCGTACCCATACTCGGCTCTTTACGTTTGCCAGTTTTCGCAAACTGATGGAGGATGCCGGCTTCGATGTTTTGGACATACAGGGTATTCCGGCACCGTTTCCCCTGGTGCTCGGCCACAATGCCTTGGCCGGGTTCATGCTTGCGCTAAACAGGCTGTTGATCAGGCTTTCGCGAGGATTGTTCTCTTTTCAGATTCTTTATCGGTTACGGGTCAAATGACGAAAAAACGCATCCTAATTTTCATCGTTGCGTACAATCATGAACAGCTTATCGACAAGGTTCTGTCGCGAATTCCGCACGACCTTACCGAATACGATACGGAAATCCTGATCATCGACGATGCTTCCAGGGACCTGACGTTCGAGAAGGCCGAGGCCTACAAGAAGGAAAACAAGCTTCCTTACAAGATCAACGTTCTGGTGAACCCGACAAACCAGCGCTACGGCGGCAATCAGAAGATCGGTTTCCACTACGCGATCGAAAACGGTTTTGATATTCTGGCGCTTGTGCACGGCGACGGGCAGTACGCGCCGGAAGCACTGCCGAAGCTTCTTGCACCGATTATCTCCGGTGAGGTGGACGGCGTCATGGGCTCGCGCATGGCCGACAAGTTTGGCGCGCTCAAGGGCGGCATGCCACTGTACAAGTATATCGGCAACAAAGTCCTGACCGCGTATCAGAATTTCATGCTCGGTACTGACCTTTATGAATTCCACACCGGCTACCGGCTTTACTCTGTCGACGCTTTGAAAAAAATTCCATTCGATCTCGTCACCAACGAGTTTCATTTCGATAACGAGATTTTTATTCAGTTGCACCTGTCCGGGCTGAAGGCGATCGAGATCCCGATCGATACTTTTTACGGCGACGAGGTTTGTAACGTCGATGGTTTCCGATACGCGTGGGATATTTTCAAGACCACAGGGATCGCCAGTCTGCAGGGCTCGTCATTGTTCTACCGGCGCAAATGGGATTTGCCGATGGGCCGTGCGGACAAACCGGAAATGGTCCCGTCGAAGCTTGATTTCGACAGCTCGCACCGCCGGCTGGTCGACGCCGTTGCATCTGGCAGCAAGGTCCTGAATATCGGCATCGACGGCGGCCATGTCGCACGTGCGCTGAAAAACAATAAGGACTGTGACATCGTGGGCTTCGACGATGTCGATGAGCCGCTTGAATCTCCGTTCAGCAAGTACCGTAAAGTCGATCTTGATACGGATTTTCTGCCGGAGGACTTGAGCGGCGTGGACACTATCATACTCGGCGATGTCGTCGGACGATTCCGCGAGCCCGAAGCGTTCATGACCGCACTGGCAGCGCGGGCCCGCGCTTGCCCGAGCCTTCGCGTTATCGCAACCAACGGCAACGTGACATTCATCACGAACCGGTTCCTGATCCTGCTCGGGCGCTTCAACTACGGAAAGCGGGGCATCCTGAGCCAGCAGCATCGCCGTCTTTTCACACCCAAAACACTACACGCGCTGTTCGATCAGTACGGATTCGAGGTCGAGTCATTGCGTGGCATACCCGCACCTTTTCCCCTGGTGCTCGGAGACAATCCCATCAGCCGGGGCGCCATTGTCATCAACAGATTCTTCTCACTTCTGTCGACCGGTCTCTTCGCCTACCAGATCATGATCGAAGCGAAACCGCGCCCTGCGCTGTCATGGCTCTTGGCGCAGGCGAAACAGGAAACTGCGACGCGAAAGCGAAATCCGCGTTCCTAATTTTCAACGCATCAGCAACATGTCCGTAACACAAAACTTTTCCGGCGCGTCGCATGTGCCTGCGTATCAGCGGACCGTCATCGCGGCCATCATTGTCCTCGCCGCGCTGATGACGATGAAGTATTTTCCGGGTCTCGAAAACGAACCTGCATATGCCGGGCTCGCTTTTCAGTCGATCCACCCCGACGCATTCACCGGAGATCCTTACCGCGGCCCCGAAACGAACGCCTCCACACGTATCGTCCAGCTCAGCCTCGTATACGCCCTCGCCAAGCTAGCCGGCGAAATCTGGCTCGACGACCGCTTCCTTGCCGTCATCTATTTCCTCGCCGTCGCGCTCAGCCTTTTAGGTATCGATAAAATTGCCCGGCTAGTCGGGTTAACCGGGCTTTGCGAGCGGCTCGTAATGCTTCTGGTTTTTACCAAAGATCACGCCATTCTCGACCACAAGGTCCTGGTTGCGCATCATCAGGGATTCAATCACGGGGTTTTTGCGATTCCGATCATTGTCTGGCTTTACTACGCGGCTCTGGCGCGCAAGGGCCTGCCCCTTGTGCTCGCGCTGTCACTGCTTTTGCTCGGTTTCTCGCTGCGTAATGCGCCTTTTGCCATCCTGATCGCCATGACCATCGTTTTTTTTACCGGCACACGTCGTGAGCGTATTGCCATTATCGTGCTTTCCGCGATTGGGCTGCTCGCGGTTTACGTTGTTCTTTTCCATGTCATGGACATGCCTGACGTTGACCGGATCAAACTCTGGGAGATTCTGAAAACGGCGGGCGAAGGCGACGTCAATCCTTTCGATGCCGCATTTACCGAACCCTTGCGATTCGCCGTGGTCAACGGCATATGGCTGGCGGTCCTGGCGGGCGGCTTCTTTTTCGCGCCCGGCAGCCGACATGTCGCGACAGGCATTCGCGCCGCAATGGCGACCGCGTTCCTGATCTGGCTGTTGGGTGGGCTGTACATCAGTTTCGCGCCGGATGCGCTCAAATTTCCGATACTTCAGGGCGCCGCGCCGACGCGGGCACTGGCCTGGCCGCAGAACATTGCCTACATCGCCCTGTTTGCATCCGGCCTGCTTTACCTGCGTGGGCGCCCGACAACGAAGGGATTGATACTGGTGTTATCGGGACTGGCCGCTCTGTTTATTATCGGTCCCGGCAACGTTGGCAAATGGACCGCCGTCGTCATATTGGCGTTTGCTTTGGCGTTGTTGCTGGCGGCCGTATTGGACCGCCGCGAGCACACCCCCGAGACGGCCGCGGGCTTTGCTTTTCTGCGGCCGCTCTCGAATGCACCGGCATGCGTAGTGGCCTACACTTTCGTTTTTGCCGTTGCCGCCACATACGCAGCAGCGGCGTATACCAAGGCGCCGGCTTGGCGGACCGCCTGGCAATCAGGTGTTTTTGGCGATGCGCTGCCGGCAACATGGGTCGGCGTCGACAGATTTATTCGGGAAACCGTTCCGAATGGCCAGGTGGTCTTGCCTGTCGCCTTTGCCGATCCGGCTTACCGTCGGTCGCCCCCGACCATCGGCGACGGCCCCGTGCCGAAACTGAAAATCGACCGGTCACTCGGCACGCGCGCCGGAAGGGCAATGCCGATTCCAGAGGATTTTCCCGGGGATTTCCGGGACCCCGACGCTTGGGTAAGCGGCGCACAGCAGAAACAGGTTCTGGAAGATCTCCGGCACGCGCTGCGCGCACGCGACCTGTGTGCCGCCGCATCGGAAATCAAGAAGCTTAAACCGGTACCTGATTATCTCGTTCTTCCGCAGGCGCTTTTCGGATCCCAACCTCAGGTTCTTGGTACATACCGGTCTCGGAAGGCAATTAACGGTTACGCCGTACTGAAACAAACCGAAGATGAGCAAACGCCATGCCCGAACCCGTAAATACATTCAAAGCGCCGGACTGGGTGCCGAAACCCGTCTCAGGCATGCGGATTCTTGTCATCGGTGCGACCGGCGGTCTCGGCCGCGCCCTTGTCGCCATGCTGCAGGCGGGTGATGTCGCCGCCATAGGCGCGCACGGGGGCACACGAACGTTCGAAAGCGACGAGGCGCGTGTCATCCCGATCGTGCAGAAACTGCAAAGCGAAGCCGACTGTATCTCCGTGATCGAGCGGTTCGTCGAAAAAGCCGGCGGCATCGATGCGCTGGTCGCCTTGTCGGGTGCTATACATTTCAGCGGTCACTGGAAAGACATGCCGGCCGAGGACTGGGAACGGGATTTGGACGTCAACCTCAACCAGCCGTTTTACCTGGCACGCGCGGCAATGCGACATATGGTCGAACAGGGCGCCGGCGGCCGGGTCATACTGAACGGAACCGAATCCGCCCTGCACGGCGGTAGCGCAATGTCGTTCCCCTATGCCATTGCCAAGCGCGGTACGGAAGCCATGGTCGAAGGTCTTGCCCGCGAAGGCGCGCCAAGCGGCATCCTCGTCAACGGCGTCCGGCTCGGCTGCATCCGCAGCGGCTTTCACGAGCGCTGGCACAACAAGACCGACGCCGAGATGGCCGAGCGCATCGCACTGATCCCATTGAAACGCGCCGGCGAACCGGATGAAGCGGCAGCGCTGATTTGCTATCTGCTGTCGGGCTGGGCCGGGTTCATCACCGGCCAGATGATTCCCCTGACCGGCGGCGACTGGCTCTGACCGGCTGAACGGACGTGCCGGTAAAACTGACCGCATCTCTTCCCAATCGGGCCGGCCCGGGGGAACACCTCTGCCGGATCGGTTTTGATGGTGAAACGGTTCCGGACGACGTCGCTATACCCGGTATTGCCCAACGTCTGGAGCGCGCGTTCGACGAGATCTATGACACCTGGCGGGAAACAGCATTGGCGCTGCAGCGCCAGCAGACATCGGAGCTGGCACACATGCCGACGATGAGCACGTATGCGTCAGACTTCGGCGTGATGCTCGCGTGGCTCCGCATCGTTCGTGAACTTTCTGCAGATACCGCTGTCACGCACGTCGCGTGTAAAGACCCATGGTTATATCGTGCCCTTTCTTCGTTAGAAGGAATCGAATCTGGTCCGGCGCCCGCAATAGCCGCGAAGCGGCTTCGATTTTTCGGCCGGGGGCTCCTTGCCCGGAGCGTCGCCGCGGCCCGATGCCTGACCGCGATGTTCAGAACACGCCAGCACCGGAAGGCCCCGCGTCACGCCACGTGGTTGCTGGTTTACGGTCATCCGGACAGTAGCGCCGACGGCTTCGATGCCTACTTCGGCGATCTGATGACCGCGATCCCCTCGCTGCGCCGGTTGATGCACACCGACTGTCCGGCACGTTTCGCGATGACACTGGCCCGGGACGGCCGCACCCACGCGCTGCATGCGTGGGGCGGCATCGCCACCGCGCTTTCCATGCCATTCACCCGCTGGAAGCCGGACGTGAGCGGATTCGATCCGGCGACAGCGTGGCTGATCGAACGGGCCGCCGCGATCGAGGGCAGCGGCGGCAGCGCCGCGATGACCCGCTGGCAGATCGCATGTCATAAAAACTGGCTGAAGACCGCAGCCCCGAAAACCGTCGCCTGGCCGTGGGAAAACCACCCGTGGGAGCGCGACTTCACCCGCCGGGCCAGACGCAGCGGCACGATGACACTGGGGTATCAGCATACCGTCGTCGGGCGGCACATGTACAACCAGGGTGCGGATGCCAACCTCGACGGCACCGAAAGCATCCCCGACCGTATTTTGCTGAACGGTCCCTCTTATGAAGACGACCTGGCGGGACGCGGCATTCCCGCAGACCACATGACCGTCGCGGGCGCGCACCGGATCGGCGCCAAGGGATTGCCGAAATTCGATTCGAATGGGCCGGTGTTCCTAGCGCTTTCGAACAACCCGTCGTTCGCGAAGCAGATGATCGACGCGTGCCGTCCGCTGGCGTCGAAAGACCGCCCCTTTATCGTCAAGGATCACCCATTAAGCCCCTATCCGGTCACCGAAAGCGAGAACTTCACGTTGACCCGGAAACCGATTCCCGAACTTCCCGCCATGCGCGCCCTTGTATACTGCACCGGCACCACCGGGCTGGAGGGGCTTTTGGGGGGGGTGCCAACCTACCGTTTTATCCCCGAGGGGGGCGTCGCGCTGGATATCCTGCCGAAAGGCATGTCACCCATATCGGTCAGCGCCGCCGAGTTGCCGACGGCATTGCAGAACCCGTCCGAAGCGGCTAATCACGCGGGGGCAGCGGACAAATCCGCGGCGTTTCCGATGCCGGACATGAACGTGTGGAACTCGCTGCTTAGTGACGAACGGATCGAACCAACAAATGACTGACACCCTCAAAGTCGCCCTGATCGGATGCGGCCGCATCGCCGGGCATCACTGTCGCTCCATCGCCGAGGTCGACGGCGTCGAACTGGCCGCCGTCTGCGATCTCGAGATCGAGAAGGCGGAAGCATACGCGAACGAGTTCGGCGTTCCCGCCTTCACCGATTACCGCAGGATGTTCGCCGACGTCGCAGACATCGATATCGCCGCCGTGATCACGCCGTCGGGCATGCACTTCGAACACGGGATCGAGGTGATCGAACGTTTCGGCAAGCACATCGTCATGGAAAAGCCGACCTTCATGCGCCCGGAGCAGCTCCAGAAGGCCTATGCCGCTGCCGACAAGGCCGGCAAACGCATCTTTCCGGTGTTCCAGAACCGCTACAACAAGGCCGTCCGGCGCGTAAAAAAGGCGCTGGAAACGGGTGAACTCGGTGACATCCGGACCGTTTCCGTCAGGCTCCGCTGGTGCCGCCCGCAACGCTATTACGATCTCGCACCCTGGCGCGGCACGTTCTCGCACGACGGTGGCGCGTTGACGAACCAGACCATTCACCACGTCGATCTGCTTCGGCACTTGGGGGGTGACGTGGAGAACGTCAGCGCCACCATGCGCACGCTGGGCGCCGACATCGAGGTCGAGGACACGACCGTCGCGTCGTTTACCTATACCTCGGGCGCCGTCGGTACGCTGGAATCGACCACCGCCGCCCGCCCCGACGATTTCGAGGCCTCGATCTCGTTCGTCTGCTCGGAAGGGCTGGCGCAGATCGGCGGCATCGCCGTCAACGACCTGCAGGTCTTCACCCCCGATCCCGGCGCCTGCGCCGAAAACTCCGAAGACTTCAAGGGGATCGAGGGGCACGGTGCGGTCTATGGCTTCGGCCACACCGAAATGTATCGCGACATCGTCGCCGATTTCCGGGGCGAGGCTGCGTATCCCGTCGACCGGCACGACTGCTTGAAAACGCTCGGCCTGTTGCACGCGTTCTATCGTTCCGACGAAGCGGGCGGCTGGGTCACGGTCGACGGCAACGCGTCGTCGGAACGGCTCGG
>MDSW01105191.1_pt1 | contig 26277 bp, 31 predicted proteins | sample 811171 | NCBI WGS metagenome assembly MDSW01 (sample SAMN05326641, study PRJNA326480) | marine metagenome | isolation source: seawater | place: Atlantic Ocean: North West | collected 2012 | reverse complement strand
TATAACACCCAACTATAGTATTTTTTAGATTCCAAAATTCTAATCAGGAGACGGTGGGATTCGAACCCACGAGGGCTTTGACACCCTAACGGTTTTCAAGACCGGCCCATTCAACCACTCTGGCACGTCTCCATAAGCCGTCATTATAGATGAAAAGTAATAACTATTACAATTCAATGGTCTTAAAATCCAGATATTTATGGAGACAGTCTGGAATATTTATTTTTTTACCATCAAAATTATTCTCAACTAGCGCAGCTAATGTTCTTCCAACTGCCAATCCAGATCCGTTTAGAGTATGAACAAAGTTTTTTTTATTATTCTCTTTATATTTGATATTCAATCTTCTTGCTTGAAAGTCACCAAAATTACTACATGAAGATATTTCTCTATATTGATTCTGACTAGGGAACCATACCTCTAGATCATATGTTTTTTGAGAAGAGAATCCTAAATCTCCAGTACAGAGTTCAATAATTTGATAGGGAAGCATAAGACCGTCAAGTATGGATTGGGCATGAAGCGTTATTTCTTCTAGAGACTTATCAGAATTATTAGGGTGAACTAATTGAACAAGTTCAATTTTTTCAAATTGATGTTGTCGGATTAAACCTTTGGTATCAAGACCGTATGATCCTGCCTCTGATCTAAAACATGGGGTATGAGCCGTCATCCGTATAGGTAGCTGCTCTGGAGATAAGATATCATCACGATAGATATTAGTCAGAGGAACTTCAGCTGTAGGTATTAAATATAGATTAGAATTTGATAATTTAAATAAATCCTCTTCAAATTTAGGTAATTGACCTGTGCCAGTTAAACTTTCAGAATTACAAATATACGGTACATTGTATTCCTGATAACCATTTTCAATTTGTTTACTTAACATATAGTTTATAAGTGCTCGATGAAGAGACGCAACTTTTCCTCTAAGCACTACAAAACGGTTCTGAGTTATCTTCACAGCATCTTCAAAACTTAACATCTTGAGCTTGTATAGAATATCTGAGTGTTCATATACATTTTGAGTGCTGATTTCACCAAATTTTTTAATCAATTTATTTTCTTGATTTGAAGTACCAACTGGACAAGATTGATGGGGAATATTGGGTATTTCAAGCAGATAATTATTCAATTTCTGTTCTATTTCATAGAGAGATTCTTTCAGCTTTAATATTTTTTCTTCAATATCTCTTGATTTCTCTATTATGATAGCTTTCTCAGCATCGCTAGATGTTGATTTAAAAGAATTAGAAATATTGTTTTTTTCACTTGCTAAATCTTCTTTTTGCTGGATTAATGATTTTCTCAGGCTTGAGTTATCATTGATAAATTCTAAGTCTAGACTATAACCTCGCGAAGAAAGTTTTGCAGTAACCTCATCACTATTCATTAGCATATTTCTTAGATCATTCATATTGTTTATAATATTTCTCTGTTACCATTGCTCTGAGGTTCTGATAGAATTCCTTTAGCTTCCATAGCTTCTACAAGATTAGCTGCACGATTATAACCAATTTTAAGCTTCCTTTGTAAGAAAGATATTGATGTTTTTTTTGTTTCTTTAACAATATTCACAGCCTCATTAAATAACTCATCTGATGTCTCGTTTATTTCATTATTTGTCTCATTGTCATCATCTTCCAAAAGAATAGATTCAATATCATCGCTAACTTTCTGGTCTCTGAGAAAACTTGAAACTTTATTAATCTCGCCCTCACTAACAAATGCTCCATGTATTCTTTGTAAGACATGCGTACCAGATCCCCGGTATAGCATATCACCTAGACCAAGCAATTGCTCGGCTCCCATGGAGTCGAGTATTGTTCTTGAATCAACATTAGAAGATACTTTTAGACCTAATCTAGTTGGAATATTTGCTTTAATCAATCCAGTGATAACATTTACAGATGGTCTCTGTGTAGCTAATATCAAATGTATCCCTGCCGCCCTTGCTTTTTGTGACAATCGGATGATTAAATCCTCTACTTTCTTACCAACAGTTTGCATCATATCTGCAAACTCATCGACGACAACAACTATGAATGGAAGCTTCTGATGAAATTTTTCATTATTACCCTCTGTTGGTGAATATATTGTCTTTATACCCTCTTCCTCATCCGATTTAATTTTTTTATTATAAGATTGAATATTTCTTACATTTAAGTCCATCATATACCTGTATCTTCTCTCCATTTCTTGAACACACCAATGAAGAACGCTCTTCGCCTCGCTCATGTCAGTCACTACTGGATGAAGCAGATGAGGTAAACCCTCGTAAGTACTCAATTCCAGCATTTTAGGATCAATCATAAGAAACTTGAGATCATCTATACCATGTTTATAGAGAAGGCTGATTATCATGGAATGAACTGCAACTGATTTTCCTGAGCCCGTTGTTCCAGCAACTAACAAATGAGGTAATTTATGCAAGTCTACGCAAATCGGCTTACCTTGAATGTCTTTCCCTAAAGCCATGGTCAAAGAGGCTTTAGAATTCTCAAATTCTTTAGAACAAATAATATCTTTTAATGAAACTGTCTCTCTATCATCATTTGGAATTTCTATACCTATGTGAGCTGTTCCTGGAACTGTTTCAACAACCCTCAGACTTGGAACAGTCATAGTTCTTGCAAGATCTTTACTAATTGTATTGATTGTTGCTGCTTTTGTACCTGCAACAGGCTCTATCTCAAATAGTGTTACTATTGGACCTGGTTTTACAGCTTTTACTTTAGCAGATATGCCATAGTGACTTAGATTTTGTTCAAGCATCTCTGACATAAGTTTAAGTGAGGCTTCATCATGGTTTATGATTTCCGAGTCATGCTTTTTTAAAAATTCAAGTAATGGTAACTTGTTGTTAATATCTGAAAAAAGAACCTGTTGTTTTTCTTTGAAAGCTCTTTTACTCTCAACTGCTTTGGGTGTGACTATATCAACTTTCGCTGCGTTGGATTCCTTTTTAGTTTTGATATTAGGTACATTTCTCTTTTGTTTCGAAAGTTTAATTCTTAATTTAATTTGTTCATAAATTACGTTTATTTTATATTTTGTTTTTAAATAAATATAAGTAACTACTTTAATAAATTTTTTTGATAAAGAAATGACTGAAAGATCAAAAAAGTAGACAAATGAGGAGCAGAGAAGAAGTGATGAAGCTAATAACGCTCCGAATGGTCCAATATAAATAGATGATTCATTGAAAATGATATGGCCTAAATATCCACCTGAACTTGATTTTACATATTCTAATACCGTAGAGAAGCTCAGAAAAAAGAGAGAAGCTAGTAGAAAACTTATAAATGATAAATTTTTATTAAACGCAATTAATCTATATTTTGATAAAGATAAGAATAATAGAAATAAAGCGAGAACATAAGATGTCCCACCAAATATCATAAAAGTCATATGTGAGCCATAAGAGCCTATAACTCCTACATAATTATTAATGCTATTTCCTAATCCTGTTTTGAAAAAATTTGGATCCGATGGGTCATATGAGATTATTGATAGACTAAAAAGTAGTGCGAAAGTAAGTAAAAAGAAATTGAAAATCTCTTTTGGCAAATAAGCAAACCTTGTTTTAGCAAGCTTCTTATTTCTATTTATTTGAGCCAAATAAACCTCACTTATTAGAAATTATACAAACTTTTCAAGATAATATATACATATATAACGATAGCAAATAATTGTGTATAATGAGCTGATTAAATACACTCTTTGTTAAAAATTAATGGAAAAGAAACATACCAAACTTCTTGTATTAGGCTCTGGGCCAGCAGGATATACTGCGGCTTTATATGCATCCAGAGCTAATTTGAAGCCTTTATTGTTGACAGGATTAGAGATAGGCGGGCAACTAACTACTACTACGGATGTTGAGAATTGGCCTGGGGACGCAGATAATTTACAAGGTCCTGATTTAATGGAGCGTATGAAAGAACACGTAAAAAAATTTAAAACTGAAATAATCATGGATCAAATTAAACTAGTCAATCTAAAAAATAAGCCTTTTGAGTTAACAGGAGACGATGCAATTTACACGTGCGATAGCCTAATAATAGCGACTGGCGCATCTGCGAAATATCTAGGGTTAGAGTCTGAAAAAAAATATCTAGGTAAAGGTGTCTCTGCATGTGCAACATGTGATGGTTTTTTCTATCGTGATCAAGAAGTTATTGTTGTTGGTGGAGGCAATACGGCAGTTGAAGAAGCACTATATCTCTCGAACATTGCATCTAAAGTAACATTAATACACAGAAGGGATACTTTAAGAGCTGAAGCAATTCTTGTTGACAGAATTAAGGAAAAAGAAAAAGACGGCAAGGTTGTCTTTGAGTGGAAACATACGCTTGATGAAGTTCTTGGTGATGAAGAAAAAGTTACTGCAGTAAAAGTCAAACATGTAGAGACTGGTGAAACAAAAAAAATAAACTGCTCTGGTGCATTTATCGCTATAGGCCATAAACCAAATACTGATATTTTTAGAAATTCGCTTGATATGGATCAAACTGGTTACTTAACTATACAAGGTGGTTCGACTGGTAACGCTACGCAATGCTCAGTCACAGGTGTATTTGCTGCCGGTGATGTATCTGATTCAGTCTATAGACAAGCAATAACTTCTGCGGGCGCTGGTTGTATGGCTGCACTTGATGCAGAAAAGTATTTAGACAAATAGCTAAAAACTATTACCCAAAAAATGCATTCCCAGAATATAAATAAACAAGAAAACAAATACATAAAAGGCAAGGGTTAAAATATAATTTATAAATTCATACTTATCATTAATTTTTTTTCTTAAAAAACCAGTAATCAGTATCGCAATGAATAAAATTAATAAAGGTCTCATGCTACTTTACTGTCTATTATTGATTTAATCTCATCAGCGTTATTATTTGCTATAATCATATTCTCTTCTAGGGAATCGAGTTCTTTTACTTTATTAGTTACAAAAGATTCATTTGAAATAATTCTTGATACTGTCTCTTTAAATTTTGCCGGGTGTGCTGTCGATAGTGTGACTAAAATATCATCAGAAGTAGACTGTTTTTTACCGCACACTACTCCTACAGCAGTGTGGGGATCAAGGGTGACATTATACTCATTGAAGTAATTACGAATTATAGCTTCAACTTCATTTTCATGAGCAGTATCAGAAGAAAAATACGTAGATACATATTCTCTAATTTTATCCGATAATGTGAACGATTTTTTATTTTTTAATTCTGTCATTAACTTGCTAACATAGGCAGAATCCTCTGATGCATCATAGATTAGTCTCTCAAAATTACTTGAAATTTGAATATCTATGCTTGGTGATGAGGTGCTGACTACATCTTTTATAGTGTGCTTACCTGATTTAAGTGCTCGATCGAGTATATTGTTCTCATTGGTGCCTATGACAAGTTTTTTAAATTCTAATCCCATCTTTTTTGAAATATATCCAGCTAGAATATCTCCGAAGTTACCTGTTGGAACTGAAAAAATAATTTTCTCAGGATTAGAGATACGGCTAGCAGAGTAAAAATAATATGTAATTTGGCACATGATTCTAGCCCAATTAATTGAATTGACAGCTCCTAAGTTTTTTGACTGCTTGTACTCATCGTCAGAAAATATCTCCTTAATAAGATTTTGACAGTCATCAAAATTACCTTTAATTGCAATATTAGTAATGTTTTCAGATGAAACAGTAGTCATGAATTTTCTTTGTGTTGGTGAAATCAAATTATGCGGATGTAAGATGAATACATTCGAGGATTTGACTGACTGAAAGCCATAAATAGCAGCTGACCCTGTGTCACCTGAGGTAGCTCCTAGAATATTAATATGCTTATTTTCATTTGTGAGATAATAATCCATTAATCTAGATATAAACTGCATTGCTACATCTTTAAATGCATAGGTTGGGCCATGAAATAACTCAAGTAAATACTCATTCTGACTAATCTTATTCAATGGAGTTATATCAGGGTTTGAAAAACATTTATAAGACTCAGAAATTAAATCTTTTAGCTTTTCGTCAGTTAAAGATGTATCTATATAGGGTTTGAAAACATGGAATGCAATATCTTGGTATGACATTTTATTAAATTCATTTATCAGATCATTATCTAGTTTTGGCCAAGTAATCGGAATATAGAGCCCTCCATCTGATGCAAGACCTTCAAATATAACATCCTTAAAATGAAGTTCTTTAGACTTACCTCTGGTACTCTTATATATAAGCGGTTCCATTTTACGTGTTATCATTATGAACTCGAATCAAATTAACTTTACCATTGATATTGCTCATAGATTCAATAGTTTTAATCGCAGATAGTATATGTTTATGTTTTATAGAATTAGTAATCATTACAACAGGAATTAGTTTTTCATCTCTTATTGGTTCATGTTGAGTAACAGCTTCAATACTAATATCATTCTTTGCTAATGTAGAGGTAATTTTCGCCATCACACCTGGAACATCATTTGCAAATATACGCAGATAATACTGATTTGATATTTCATTGATGTCAATAATTCCATTATCACTATCACGTTGAAATAACCATGAGTTTTTAATTTTTTGATTTATGTGTGAACAATAATCTTTAATGTTCGAGACAACTGCTGATGCAGTGGCAGCTCCCCCAGCGCCGTGACCATATAACATAGATGATCCAAATTTATCTCCTATTATTTTAACCGCGTTCATAACCCCATCAATTTTCGACATAATATTTTTATTACTTATGAGAGCTGGATATACACTACACTCTATGCTTGAGCTATTTGATTGTGCAACTGCCATGTGCTTAATCTTGTATCCTAGCTCTTGAGCATAATCAATATCCATGGGCTCTATAGATTGAATACCTTCAATGTGCATATTCTTGTATGGAGATTTAATACCATACGCGATCATCGAAAGAATCGATATTTTGTGAGCAGCATCAAAGCCTCCTATATCAAATGTTGGATCTGACTCTGCATAACCAAGTTTTTTCGCACTTTCTAATGATTCATCAAAAGATTTATTTTCCGATGACATTTGATCAAGTATATAATTACACGTACCATTTATTATTCCGCTTATCGATAAGATTTTTTCGTTTGACATATTATGACTAAGAGTATTTATTACTGGAATTGCTCCAGCTACGGAAGCCTCATAACCTAAGTATGTTTCATTCTCCATAGAGAGTTGAAAAAGTTCATCTCCATGCTCGGCAATGAGTGCTTTGTTTGCAGTAATGACAGATTTCTTCTTTTTTAATGCTTCTTTTACGACATTGTATGAAACTGATGTCCCACCAATTAATTCAACTATTAAATCACAATCCGAATTAATGGCAGTCATCACGTCTGATGAAAATGTCAAATTTTTAGCATCAAATTTTTTTTTATGAATTGATCTATCTGCAATTAGAGATATGCTGATATTTTGACCACAGTTTTTTGATATTTTATCCTTATATGTAATAACATGATTTACAAAACTCTGTCCAACGGTTCCAAATCCACAAACACCTATCTTAATCATTCATTCTCCTTTGCAATGGGGATATAATATCACTAATGAATATTAATTTCTAAAATAATGGAACTGGTACAAGACAAGCATAAAAGTAGTTTTGATGTAAAAAAATACTCAAATAGGACTATATTCTTATCAAATAAAACATATACTGAGCCAATCATCTTCAGCAATGACTCGATTTCACTATTTCCAGTTATAGAACCCAAACAGGTAAAAATTGATGATTTAGATGATTATCTAACAGGAGTGGAGCTCATTTTGATAGGCACTGGTGAAAAAAATATATTATTGAATGAAAAATTAATTAAAGATATGGAAAAACGAAATAAAGGCTTAGAATTCATGAATACTGAGTCTGCGTGTAAAACACATAACTTGTTGCTTTCTGAAAATAGATTATTTATCTCTATACTATATCCATAGAAACAATAATATAAAAATTATTAATAAAGCAAACCAGAAAAGATATTTATTAATAATTGTTAGTATATGTTCTCCATATCTGTTACATACAAAAGAAACTAGAAAAAAACGGGCGGATCTACCAACAATTGATATAAGTATAAAAAGAAATATATTATAATTTAGGACACCGGCAGAGATAGTAAACACTTTATATGGCAAAGGTGTAAATGCAGAGATAAAAAGAAAGGTGATCCCGTATACTTCAAAATATGATTTAGCGCCCAGATATTGATTATACTTTCCAAGATCCTCAATGATTGGTTTAATTAAATCAAACATATAAAAACCCAAAATATACCCTACTATGCCTCCCAACACTGACCATATAGAAGCGACAAGTGATATTTTTATCCAGTTATGTTTACCAGACAGTACCATTGGTGCTAGAAGTGCATCGGTAGGTATTGGAAAAAAAATTGATTCAGTAAAACTTAATACTCTCAAGTACATTATAGCTTTAATAGAACCACATTGAGATATTATGGAATCTATGAAATTACTCATTAAATTCAATACCCTCAATCATTGGAACAAATACTACCTCTTCAATAATTTTTCTTATTAATCCATTTTTTGTTTTTTTCAGTTTTACAAGCCTTTGACCATCATTCATTTGTAAGGGAATAATTAATCTTCCTGATGGCGTGAGTTGTTCAATAAGTAATTTTGGAATTTGTATTGCTGCTGCTGTAACTATGATTGCATCATAGGGTGCATTTTTTTTATAACCCTGATGCCCATCACCTAAAATGAAAGTAATGTTTTTAAATCCAAGACTGAAAAGGCGATCTTTAGATTTATTATAAAGTGAGTTAATTCTCTCAACCGTAGTTACCTTATCAAAGAGCATAGATAGTATAGATGTTTGGTATCCACAACCCGTCCCAATCTCAAGAACATTACTCATTGAACTAGTCTCATGGAGTAACTCTGTCATTTTAGCAACCATATAAGGTTGAGAAATAGTTTGTTTAAAACCAATGGGTAATGAAACATTTTCATAAGCTCTGCTTTTAAGAGCTGTATCAATAAACATATGTCTGGGCATTTGAGAGATAAGATTAACCACATCCTTGTTTTTAATACCTAGTTCTTTTAATTCCTTAGCTAACTTCTCTCTACTAGCTTGTGAGGTTAGTCCAGAACCTAAAATCTCATTAATATTCATAATTTATTTTTGAGATTCTCATAAGTAATAGAGTCTGTCATATCTATTTTAATTGGAGTTACAGATATATATCTACAATTTATAGCATGAAAATCGCTCCCCATTTTATTTATTCCTGCTCCTACTCCACCAATATTAAAAAAAACCTTGTTATCATTAATTATTTTTTTTGCTTTACATGATATTTTTCTTTTTCCTAGTTTAGTAAATTTAATTCCTTTTATTTTTGAAAAAGGTAAATCAGGAATATTTATATTATAAATACATTTATGTTTTACTAAATTGTCAAATATATATTTTATTACAAACTCTGACTTAAGGGCAATGTCCTCTCTATATTTTGGTATTTTCGAGGCAATAGAAATTGCATAGCTTCCATATTCAGCGTGTCTTCCCTCGATAGCTGCTCCAACAGTTCCTGAATAAATTACGTCATCGCCCATATTAGAACCAAAATTAATTCCACTGAAGACAATTTGAGGATGTTTGTTCATTAATCCTCTGGATCCAATATGAACACAATCTGCAGGAGTTCCATAGCATTTATAGAAATTGTTGTCTATTTTTAATGTTTTTACAGGAGAGTGAACACTGAGACAACTACTAGATGCACTTATATCTCTAGATGGTGCTACTGTTGTAACTTTACCATAAATCCCAAGTGCATTTTTCAATGCTTTCAATCCCAGTGACTTATAACCATCATCATTAGACAACAATATATTCACAAACTCTCCATATATAGATATGATAAAAATACATAGTATATCTTTATTAAGAATGAAAAAAGATAAATTGATAAAAGAATTAGAAGATTGGTTAAAATCTGTGGAGACTACTGAGTCTAATGATAATAATCATCAAGAAAAACACTACGAAGATTTACTATTAGATTATGATTTTGAACAGGTATTGGCTATAGATAACACGAAGGGAATATTTGAATATAAAAGAAACGGAGTTCAAGACTATATTTTAAATAAATTAAAAAAAATGAGTATAAGTAAAATAAGACACGAGTTAGATCTACATGGTGAAACTATTAAAGATTCAATAAGGATATTAAATAAATATTTTTCAAATGCATACATTAATGATATTGAATACATCAAAGTTATATGTGGAAAAGGGCATAACAGCGTAGATAACATTCCTAGAATCAAGATACTCACTCAAGCGTTTATAAAAAAATCAAACATTGTAAATGCTGCCTGTACTGCTGATAATAAAGAAGGAGGAGTGGGAGTATTAAAAATTAAATTAAAAAAGTAGTTTTTTCTTTTTTAGTTAAATATCTAAACTCACCCTCAATCATATCATCAAGTTTGATTTTAGAATATTTTACTCTCTTTAATGATAAGGTTTCAAGATTTACATATTTTAGAGAGTTTCTAATCTCCCTGTTTTTTCCAGTCGATAAAATAATTCTATAAATATTTTTACCGTTTTTTATTATCTTATTAAATTTGCCAACCTGATTCTCATTTATAGGAACTCCAAGAAGAAGTGAATTCATAGAGTTTTGTGTTATTGGTTTATCTGTCTTAACAATATACTCTCTGTCAAAACTAGATGATGGATGCATTACTTTATTTGCAAGATCACCATCGTTAGTAAATAAAAGTAGTCCAGTTGTATTTAAATCTAGTCTTCCAATATTTATCCATTTCCCTTTAATATCAGGGAGATTATCAAATACTGTTCTTGTGTTATGTGGGTCTTTCCTCGAGACAACTTCGCCTAAAGGTTTATAGTATTTAATTATCTCAATAACTTGACTTAAAGCATTTGATACATCTATTTCTTTATTATTTATTGTCAAACTGTCTCCTTTATGCCATTTATCACCAATAGTTATTACTTTATTATTGATTTTTATAACACCAGACACAATCAACTGCTCAGCAGATCTTCTAGAACAATACCCAATCTTTGAAAGAAGTTTTTGTACTCTATACATCTTATAAAATATTGATTATATTAAATATGAATGAAAAAACTAAATATATCTATAATAATAGTATCAAATACAAGGACGGAAAAGACTGACAAATCTGGCAAAAAGCTCAAAGAGCTTATCAAGAATGATGGCCACAATGTTATCAAGAAAACTATTGTTAAAGATAATATTTATGAGATTAGAAAAGTTTTATCTGATTATATTGCAGATAAAAAAATTGATGTAGTCATTCTCAGTGGCGGGACTGGTATAACTGGATCAGATGGCACGCCTGAGGCGGTAAGCCCATTACTGGATAAATGTATTGAAGGTTTTGGAGAAATATTTCGACATAAATCTTATGAAAAAATTAGAACATCCTCTCTGCAATCAAGAGCATTAGCGGGAGTTGCGAATAGAACGTTTGTTTTTGTACTACCAGGTTCACTTGATGCATGTAGAACAGCTTGGGATGAAATCATTAAATATCAATTAAATAGTGACACAAAGCCTTGCAACCTTGTGATGCTGATGCCAAGACTCAATGAGTAATCACAAAGATTCAACATCTTTTATTTCTGGTAAGTCTGATAGATTATTTTTATTGAAGTAATCTAGGAATCTAGATGTAGTAGCAAATAATTCTGGTTTTCCAGGTGTCTCCCGATGCCCAACTACTTTTATCCAGCCTAACTCTAATAAGGTCCGAATAATATTTGAATTAACGGAGATGCCTCTTATGTCTTCAATATCTCCCCTAGTTACTGGCTGTTTGTATGCAATGATAGCTGTAGTCTCCAAAAAAGCTTTAGAGAACTTATTAGTACCTTTATCCTTTAATTTTGAGACATAATGCTCGATACCTGATTTTGCCTGAAAACGATAACCGCTAGACACTTTGTTGATGTGTATTGCCTTATCTTCATATTGTTTGTTCAATTCATGAATAGCATGTTCTATGGTTTTCTTTGTATTTTTATTGTTTTCTAGAATTTTCAGGATTTGATTAACGCTCAGGGGCTCGTCACTCATTAATAGTAAACATTCAATTATATTTTCAAGAGAATATTTCATTTTTTAATACATAAGTAAATTCTTGATAATGATTTATTCTGAATAACATCTATAAGCGATTCTTTCACAAGCTCCAGCAAAGCTAAAAATGTTACAATTACACCTAATCTGCCTTCATTAAGACTAAATAGTTTTTCAAATTCAATATTTTCATCTTTATTAATGGTTGACAAGATTAATGACATTCTTTCTCTTACAGACAAAGTTTCTGTTCTAATATTATGAGTAGAAAATATTTCAGCCCTTTTAAGAACATCTATGAACGCTAGTTTTAACTGATCTAATTCTATATCTGGTATTTCAATCATTTCATTTTTTTGTGCATCAACACCATTTGAAACCACATAAAAGTCACGAAAGTTTCTTGGAATGTTCTCAAGCTGTTCTGATACGTTTTTATACTTTTGATATTCAAGTAATCTTTTTATTAGATCTGCACGTGGATCATCCTCTTCTTCATCTTCTGTTTCTACTGGAAGTAATAATCTAGATTTAATCTCAGTCAAAGTAGAGGCCATAACTAAATAATCTGATGCTAATTCAAAATGCATCTCCTCCATAAATGAAATATAAGTCATGTATTGTTCAGTAATTGGGAAAATAGGTAAATCTGTTATATCAATATTCTGCTTCTTAATAAGATAAAGTAGCAAATCTAGTGGCCCTTCGAATTCCTCTAAAATAATTCTAAGATATTCAGGAGGAATAAATAAATCGTCTGGCAATTGAGAAATTTTTTTGCCATTATAGATAGCAGTTATATCACTCAAAACTTAAGCCCATTAAATTATTAATTTCAGATATTGTCTTACTTGCTCTTGCTTGCGCACTTTGAGCTCCCTCATTAAGTGTAGAAATCAAAAAAGCTTTATCATCTCTGATTTTCTTAATTTTTTTTGCTAATGGTTCGATTAAATTTATAACAACATCTTTTAGTTCCTTCTTAAAACTAGATATTTCTTTTCCTGAAAACAATTCTACGATTGTTTGTTTATCCTTGTTTATAACACAACTATATATTGTAATGAGGTTATTAATTTCTGGTCTATTTTCTAATTCATCAAGCGATGTTGGCATATTTTGGGAATCTGACTTTGCTTTGTTTATTTTATTTGTAATATCATCGTTTGAATCCGTCAATAATATTCTTGAATATTTAGATATATCAGACTTACTCATTTTATTGTTTGCGTCTCGTAGACTCATAATTCTTGGTGCTTTTTTGTTGATAATGGGATCCGGTAATTTAAAATAATCTGAATTATAGTCACTATTGAATTTATGTGCTATGTCTCTGGTCAATTCAAGGTGTTGTTTTTGATCATCTCCCACAGGTACCTTGTTAGCATGATATAAGAGGATGTCAGCGGCCATAAGTACAGGGTATGAATACAAACCGAGCGAGGCATTATCTCGATTCTTACCAGCTTTATCTTTAAATTGGGTCATTCGGTTTAGCCAACCTACCCTAGCCGTGCAGCTGAGATACCAGGATAAAATACTATGTTCTTTGACAGAAGACTGATTGAAAATAATACATTTTTTTGGATCTAATCCAGCTGCTAAAAAAATAGCAAGAACATTCAACACATTCTCTCTTAGTTCATTTGGATCTTGAAAGACAGTAATTGCATGCTGGTCAACTATGCAATATATAGAGTCAGATTCTTCTTGGAAGGATAAAAACTGTTTAATTGCGCCTAAATAATTACCCAAGTGTATTTCACCTGTGGGTTGTACTCCTGAGAAAACTATATCTTTAGACATATTTTTAACTCTGTCATGCACTCATTTTAACACATAGTGATAATTTAGATACTCTATATATATTCTTACAGTTAACATATAATACGTTAATGAGTGATAAGAGGATTAAGATGATTAAGGACCGTCTTAAAGAGCTCGAGCCTTTAGACATTGCGATAGAAGATGAAGGTCACTTGCATGTGGGTCATGCAGGCGCTAAATCTGGTGGACACTTTAAGCTTTACATCGTCTCGAAATATTTTAATGATTTGAGCCAAATTAATCGGCACAAGCTTGTATATAAAACATTAGGCCAACTGATGAAGACAGAGATTCATGCATTGTCTATCAATGCTAAATCTCCAAATGAATTATAGTTTTAGCTTAAAGATAAATGCATCCTCTCTCCCGAAATCAGATTTATAATAGTCTTTTCTAGTACCAATTTTTTCAAAATTTAGTTTCTTGTACAAATGCTGAGCTATAAAATTACTTGATCTTACCTCAAGAATAATATCGGATGATTTTCTAATTTTTGCATCATTGATTGCCAACTCGACTAGAGAGAGACCTATTCCATTATTTCGAAAATCATTATTAACAGTTAGATTCAGGATGTGAGATTCTGGATATGATATCTTTGCAATAATATAGCCGATTAACATATCTTCAAAGAAGACTGAGTAAGAATCATAGTTATACAAAATACAATCTCTTAATATTTCTTTAGTCCATGGATAGTTATAAGATCGGACCTCTAATTCATATACATTGTCTAGGTCATCTATTGACATGGGTCGAAAAGAATATAGCTCTAATTTATTAGCAGACATTTGTAATATTTTTCAAGAGCAGAATATCATCCCAGACCTTTTTCTTCTCAGTTGGGCTACGTAATAAATATGCTGGATGATAAAATACTAACATTGGAATTTTCATATCTTTATAATAGTAAACTTTACCACGTAAACTAGACATTGCCTCAGATGTATTAATCATTTTTTGAGCTGCAACTTTTCCAAGCAGAATAATTACATTAGGTGATATTAGATTTATTTGATTTTCCAAAAAGAAATCACATGATAGCGTTTCTGAACTACTTGGATTTCTATTTTCTGGAGGTCTACACTTGACTGTATTTGTGATGTAGACGTCATCTCTATTAAGATTCATCGAAAATAAAATTTCTGAGAGTAATTTACCTGCCCTGCCCACAAAAGGCTGACCACTTAAATCTTCATCTTTACCTGGTGCCTCACCAATAATCAAAATCTTTGCTTTGTAATGCCCGCTTCCAAATACAACATTATTCCTTGTTTTGTATAATTCACATTTTTGACAGTTTTTGGCATCCAACTCTAAGTCTTCTAAGCTTAGCGAAGAATTTTTGACCACGCAATCGGACCTCATCCATTCTGTATCTATGTCCATAAGCTCTAGTAATTCTTTCTTTCGAGACATTAGATACCTGATAATTTTTTTGTTTTAAGATCAGGGTTTTGATAAATCTTATTTATTGCATTTAAATATGCTAGAACCGAAGCCTTAACAATATCTGTGTCTGCTCCATGACCATTGACAATTAAATCGTCTTTAACAACTCTAACGGTCACCTCACCTTGAGCATCAGTGCCTGATGTAATGTTGTTGACAGAATATAATTTTAGATCAAGATTTAAATCTATAATTTCTTTGATTGCATTAAAGGCTGCATCAACAGCACCATCACCTTCAGATGAGCCCAGCTTTTCCTCACCTTTGATATTTAATCTGACTTTTGCATAAGGTTTTTTATCTGTATCACATACGACAGACATGTAATCTAATTGAATGTCATCCCCTGTCATAGTTATGTTATTTGATAAACGGATAATATCCTCATCATAAATTTCATGTTTTTTATCCGCGAGCTCTTTAAATCTTGAGAATAAATCATTGAATGACTCATCAGATTCAGGCTGTATACTTAGCTCGCCAAGTTTTTGTTTAAATGCATTTCTGCCAGAGTGCTTACCAAGTACGAGAGAATTGCTTATCAAACCGATATCTTCAGCTCTCATTATTTCATATGTTTCTCTTGACTTGATAATACCATCTTGATGGATACCAGACTCATGGGCAAAAGCATTTTTACCAACAATCGCCTTATTTGGTTGCACCGGAAAACCTGTGATACTTGATACTAGCCTAGAACAGTTCATGATTTTTTTTGTATTTATTCTTGTATCGCATTTAAAAATATCTCTTCGTGTCTTTACAGTCATTACTATTTCCTCCAAGGCTGCATTACCTGCTCTCTCGCCTAGACCATTTATCGTACACTCCACTTGTCTTGCGCCATTCAAGACAGATGATAGAGAGTTTGAGACTGCTAAACCGAGATCATTATGACAATGTACAGAGAAAATCGCATCTTTGGAGTTTGGTACATTCTCTATAATCTTCGATATCAATTCTCCAAATTGATGGGGCATGTTATATCCAACGGTGTCTGGAATATTAATTGTGGATGCACCAGCATCAATTACTTTTTCAATTATCTTGCAAAGAAAATTAAAGTCAGATCTACCAGCATCTTCAGGGGAAAATTCTACATCCTCAACAAAATCTCTCGCTATCTTGACCGCATTTATAGCATTTTCTATCACTTGATCCGGGGTCATTTTCAACTTCATTTCCATATGTATGGGAGAGGTTGCGATGAATGTATGTATTCTTGAGAGTTTTGCATCCTTGAGTGCTTCGCCTGCTCTGAAAATATCTTTTTTGAGAGCTCTTGCTAATGCGCATACACGAGAGGTCTTAATTGTCTCTGCAATTTCTTTTACAGCATTGAAATCGCCGTTACTTGCAATTGGAAAACCTGCCTCAATAACATCTACATTAAGATCATTTAGTGCATTTGCAATCTGAATTTTTTCTTCAATATCCATTGAAGCACCAGGACTCTGTTCTCCGTCTCTTAAAGTGGTATCAAATATTATTAAGTTGTTATCATCAGTCATAAATTATATCTCAACATATCAGTATATATGGGCATTATAACCTAAGAGGTTTAAGGATGAAGTAGAAATTATAACAAACTTAGTTAGTAGGCTTTTTGTCTTCCTCTTCTCTTGAGGACATTTTTGACTCATAAAGTCCATTTCTTCTCATTCTACGTATCAGAAATAATGTAGGACCTGACAAGCCATACAATAAGAAAAATATAAATAATACTTTTGGAGGATCAAAAGAGATAAAAGAAATGGCGAGTGATAGGGCGAAAAGCATTACATGAGGGACTTTTTGTTTAATGTTTATATCTTTGAAGCTAAAGTAAGCAATGTTACTTACCATCAAGACGGATAAAGTTATAATTAATAATAATGTAATTGTATAATAAGAGGCAATATCAAGATTTATATCGCTTAGTAACCATACGTAACAAATTAGAATAGCGGCAGCCGCAGGGCTTGCCAATCCAATAAAGTATTTTTTGTCGGTTGATTGATTTCTTGAATTGAAACGTGCCAGCCTGATTGCAGTTGATGCGATATACACAAAACACGCTATATATGAAATTTTTGCAACGTACCCATAAGTAAACATTGATAAACTAGATAAATATATCAATAGAGCTGGTGCGACGCCAAAACAGAGCATGTCCGATAGACTATCAAAATATTCTCCAAACACAGTTTGGGTATTAGTAAGGCGAGCAACTCTCCCATCCAAACCGTCTAAAACCATAGCAAATAATATAAAAATTGATGATTCAACAAATAGCCCATTTATAGCTAAAACAATTGAATAAAATCCACAGAACATAGCACCAAGTGTTATTAAGTTCGGAAGTAAATACACTGCAGATAATTTTTTATTTTTCTTATTCAATTATTTATCACCGACAAGTTTACCTTTATCCATCCATGACATCATGCTTCTTAATTTTTTTCCAGTACTTTCTATTAGATGTTCAGAACCCTCTTTTCTGAGTCGATTAAACTCAGGTGAACCAGACTTAATTTCGTTTACAAAATCATTTGCAAATTTTCCATTCTGTACATCTTCCAGAACAGCTTTCATTTTATCTCTGACATGACTGTCTATGAGAAATGGACCTTTTGTTAAATCACCGTATTCTGCAGTATTTGAAATTGAATATCTCATGTCCGTCATCCCACCCTCATACATCAAATCTACAATCAACTTCAATTCATTCAAGCACTCAAAGTATGCCATTTCCGGTGCGTACCCTGCATCCACAAGTGTTTCAAAGCCAGCCAATATTAAAGCTGTAACGCCTCCACATAATACAGCTTGCTCTCCAAACAAATCTGTCTCGGTTTCTTCTTTGAAGTTTGTTTCTATTATGCCCGCTCTGCCGCCACCTATTGCAGATGCATATGCAAGTGCGATTTTTTTAGCATTGCCAGATGAGTTATTGTGAATTGCGATTAAAGTTGGAACACCTTTGCCATTTACAAACGTTGATCTAACAAGATGACCTGGGCTTTTAGGCGCTATCATGAATACATCATGTGAGTCGGCGGGTTGAATTTGCTTATAGTGTATGTTGAAACCATGAGCAAAAGCAATCGCAGCAGAAGTTTTTAAATTTGGCTCAATGCTATCTTTATATAAATCTGCTTGATATTCATCGGGTGCTAAAATCATGACTATATCTGCATCTGAGACAGCATCTGGGATATTCTTAACTACTAACCCAGCCTCTTCAGCTTTAGTTGCACTGGTTGATCCATCTCTCAGTCCAATGGTCACACTTACACCAGAATCATTTAGATTCATAGCATGTGCATGACCTTGAGATCCAAAACCAATTATTGAAATCTTCAAATTCTTTATATCATCTAAATTTGCATCTTTATCATAATAAACTTTCATTATCTTACTCCTATTTATTAATTTCTAGTGATTCGGAACCGCGACTTATTCCTAAGGCTCCAGATCTTACTTGCTCAATAATTTTAATTTTTCCTAATGAGTCGATAAAGGCGAGGATTTTCTCTGTTGGCCCAGTGAGCTCAATTGTATACGTTGTATCTGTAACGTCAATAATCCTTGCTCTGAAGATATCTGTCAATCGCTTTAGCTCATCGCGTTGTCTCAATGTAGATTTCACTTTCAAAAGGAGCATCTCTCTTTCAATGTGAGTTTCGTCTGTCAAATCTTTTACGTTAATAACATCAACTAATTTGTCAAGCTGTTTCATGAGTTGTGAGGCTTTAGCATCTGTGCAGTATGTAACTAGGGTCATTCTTGATATTGTATCGTCAGATGTTGGAGCTACACTTAAGCAATGGATATTATAACCACGCGCAGAGAATAAACCTGCAATTCTAGATAGTGATCCAAATTCATTTTCTACTAATAGAGAAACAATATGTCTTTTATCGGTATTCATGCTAGTTCAATGTCCTCGTTAGCAGATGGAGCAAGGTGCATTTCGTGATGTCCTTTACCACTAACTATCATCGGATAAACATTTTCCGTTTGATCGGTAATGACATCTACAAAAACTAATCTATTTTTTTGACTTAGCGCTTTTTTCAAATCGTTCTCAAGATTTTGGGGTTTATCTATAACCATACCAATATGACCAAAACTCTCAGCCAGTTTTGCAAAATTGGGAATCGCATCCATGTACGACATAGCATATCTTCCCTCATAAAAAAATTCTTGCCATTGCCTTACCATACCCATGTACCTATTATTTAAATTTATTACTTTGATTGGAAGGCCATATTGCAAACATGTAGATAATTCCTGTATGCACATGAGAATACTTGCTTCACCAGTAACACAAATTACTTCCTCCTTAGGAAAAGCAAGTTGTGCACCAATAGCCGCAGGTAGTCCAAATCCCATGGTTCCTAACCCTCCAGAATTAATCCATCTGTTTGGCTTATCAAATTTATAGTATTGCGCGACCCACATTTGATGTTGACCAACGTCGGAAGTTACAAATGATTTACCTTTGGATAACGAATGCAAAGTTTCAATCACCGACTGTGGTTTAATTACATCTTTAGATTTCTTATATGAAAGACAGTTTTTTTTCTGCCAAGATTTGATCTTCTTCCACCACTTCTCCAGAGCAATTTTATCGATATTTCTCTTGTACTTATTAACGTAGATACTAAGTTTTTTTAGAATTTTTTTTGTATCGCCAATCAATGAATGATCAACTTCTATGATTTTTGAGATTGATGATGGATCAATATCAATGTGAATTATTTTAGCCTTAGGACAAAATTGCTTTGTATCACCGGTAACTCTATCGTCAAATCTGGCTCCAATCGCCAAAAGAACGTCGCAGTCATGCATGGCCATGTTAGCTTCATAAGTACCGTGCATACCCAACATACCTAAAAATTGTTTGTCAGAAGATGGGTAAGCACCTAGTCCCATAAGCGTATTGGTAATGGGGAATTTAAGTAATCGAGTAAGTTTGATCAATTCACTACTAGCTTTACTGAGAATGACCCCTCCTCCTGTGTATATCATCGGTTTTTTTGCTTTACAGATTAGTTGCGCAGCTTCGTCAATTTTATCATCATCCTCTTTTATTTTAATTTTATAAGATCTAATTTTTATATTCTTTTTGTACTCAAAATTGATTTTGACATTTGGATCAGTCAAATCTTTTGGAATGTCAATAATCACTGGTCCAGGTCTGCCTGTAGTTGCTATTATGAATGCTTTTCTGAAAGTTTCTGCTATGGACTCCCTGTCATTGATGAGAAAATTATGTTTACAAATCGGTCTGGTAATCCCGGTAGCATCTGCTTCCTGGAAAGCATCACTTCCAACATATTGTCTGGAGACTTGACCAGAGATAACTATCATTGGAATTGAATCCATATGAGCAGTTGCAATTCCTGTAACACAGTTGGTAATTCCAGGGCCAGATGTGACTAATACAACTCCAGGTTTATTACATGCTCTTGCATAGCCATCAGCAGCATGTGTGGCGCCTTGTTCATGCCTTACGAGAACATGTTTAATATCTTTTGCTGCAAATAATGCATCATAAATATGTAATACGGCACCACCAGGATAACCAAATATGTAATCAACCCCCTCATTCTTCAGGGATTCGATTATGATTTCTGAGCCGCTTAACTTCATCGATTAGTTCTTTTTGATTAAAAAATAAAACTTATTATCTTTAGTCTCAGAAGAAATAAGTTCATTCCCTGTTTGTCCAGCGAATGATTCAAAGTCCATTACTGCACCAGGATCCGTAGAGATAACATGAAGGATTTGACCTACTTCCATGCCGTTAATCTCTTTTTTTGCTTTTATAATAGGTAATGGACAATTTAGTCCGCTAGTATCTAGTTCTTTATCAAAATCACTCATTTTTATAATACCTCTTGAGTTATAATATGTATTGGAATCTATATTAGTACATTTAGATTATTTAATATAGAGAAAGATAGCCAATGAGAGAATAAATGTTAAAGTCGCTTTTCATTATTTTTATTACCTTTTTTTTATCTCAAGCTAATGCTGAAATAGATGCATCCTCGCCCATTCTAGGGGATACGCTTAATAAAACTATTACAATTCAGGATGAGGAGAGGATTGGCAGTAATATTTATAAAAGCCTCCAAAAAAATAACTATATTATAAATGATGTTTTCGTAAGTGATTACGTTTCTTATCTTGGAAATAAACTTAGCAGAAATATTTTAAGGAATCGTGATTATGTATTTTTTGTGACAAAATCTCAATCTGTAAATGCCTTTGCAGCACCTGGTGGTTACATCGGTCTTAATGCAGGATTAATTACTCTTACTGAAAATGAAGCTCAATTGGCTGGAGTTGTAGCGCATGAGCTAGCACATGTTGTTCTCAGGCACTCTGCAGAGATGATGGCAAATAGTAATGTAAACTCTATACCAATGTGGATTGGAATCTTTGCGGGTCTACTCGCTGGACAAACTGAAGCAAGCATAGCCTCAATCAAATCAGGTATTGGTTTATCTGTACAAAAGAATATAAATCTCGTAAGAGAAAATGAAATAGAAGCTGATGCATTTGCAGCAAGACTAATCTTGAAAAGTAACTATGATTTAATTGAATTAGCAAATTTTTTTAGATTAATGCAAGGTAATACAAACAATCAATCCGATATAAATGAATACTTCATGACACATCCGCTATATTCAAATAGAATCAGCAACATTAAAAACAGGAGTAAATCACAAGTTAGTCCAGTGAAAAACAGCACCGATGATTATCTATACATTAAGAATATTCTTAAATCAGATTTGAGTCTACAACTAGAATCAGAAGATGTAAGTGGTGATGCTGTAAAGAACCATAGATTGGCATTGTTCTACTATAAAAGTGGAAATTACTCTAATGCAAAAAAAGTTTTAGATAGAAGCTATACAGAGGATAAATTTAATATATATATTGCATCGTTAATGTCAGATATCCTGAGGGCCGACGGTAAAACAAATGATGCCAGAAAAGTACTGAATAATATTTTAGAGATTTATCCAGATAACAATGCAATCACATTTCAATTACTAAGAAATAATATAAAAGACTCGTTTGAACTAAAAGAGAGTGTTGATCGTTTAAATATTCTTATGAAAAGTAATAAAAATAATCCGATTTCATATAAGTTACTGGCAGAGGGTTATGAGAAAACTGAGGAAAAATATAAAGCTAAGCTGGCTTTAATTAATTACTATAATCTAAAGGGTAATATCCACATGGCATTTAGAGTAATTGATGACGGCTTAAATTCAGATAATTTAGATAATTTTCAAAAAGAAAATCTAAAATTTATCAAAAATAGAATCTTGTGCGATGGAAATCCGCCACTAGAGCCTATCTTTGGTGACAAAACCTGTAATTAAAAAATGTTTTAATAATAGGCATTCATCTATATAATATTGTCATGAAAAACCTTATTAAATCATTACTTTTTGTAATAATAGTTGCGCCGAATATATCTCATTCCGACAGCATTGCTGAAGGTAAAGAGCTAACTTTTGATAGGAAAAAAGGTAACTGCTTGGCATGTCACATGATTGATGATGGTGAATTAGCTGGAAATAATGGGCCTCCCTTGCTTGCTATGAAACAAAGGTTTCCAGATAGAGAAGCTCTTTTTCAACAAATCTGGGATCCTACTGAAATGAACCCATATTCATTTATGCCACCTTTTGGTAAACACGGGGCACTAACAAAAAATGAAATTAATAAAATAATTGATTATTTATATACACTTTGAGGAAACTTATGAAAAGAAGAAACTTTTTAAAAAATAGCTTGTTATTTGCGGGGTCTCTGTTTGCAGTGCCTTCACTCGTTGTCAGTAATAAAGCTTACGCTGCATGGCCTAAAAAATCTTTTGATATAAAAGATTTAAAGGAATCAGTCAGTAGCGTTTATGGTCACAATAATTTAGAGGAATCATCTAAGGTTAAACTAAAAGCCCCTGAAATTGCTGAAAATGGTGCAATTGTTCCTATAAATGTCTCAACTACTCTCGATAATGTTGAGTCAATAATGATATTTGTTGAAAATAATCCGCAGCCCTTATCAAGTGGTTATCAATTAACATCTTTATCTGAGCCTTCAATAGGGACAAGATTGAAAATGGGTAAGACATCCAATGTGATGGCAGCTGTTAAAAGTGGTGATAAAGTTTATACATCAACTCAAGAAGTAAAAGTAACAATAGGAGGCTGTGGAGGTTAATCATGAGTACAATTAAAATGAGATCAAAAGAATCAAACGGTGTTGTGACAGTTAAAGCATTAATTAAACATCCTATGGAAACAGGTCAAAGAAAAGACAAAAAAACAGGTGAATTCATTCCAGCTCACTACATCCAGGAAGTTCACAGCAAGGCTAATGGCAAAGATGTGATAACAATTTTTTGGGGTCCAGCTGTTTCAAAGAATCCTTACCTGACTTTTAAGTACAAAGGTAGCAAAGGTGATGATGTAGAGATCTCCTGGGTAGATAACCAAGGTAACAGAGACACACAAACAGGTACTGTCAAATAAATGATTTGGAGAGCGTTCTCAATAGTAATTATTCTTCAAGCAGTGACTGTGTTCGCCAGTCCAGAGAAGGATTACGACGACTTTGTGAGTTATTTTGAGAATAGATTCCCTGACACGCCCTTTGAAGACTACAAAAATGGAGTTTATTCAATTGATAAATCTGCTCGAGAGCAGTGGGAAGCTATGGAAGAGTTTCCACCATATGAATTGAATGTTGATAGGGGTGAAGAACTTTTTAATAAGCCATTCAAGAATGGTAACACGTATGGATCATGCTTTGAAAACGAAGGTATTGGTATCAGACAAAACTTCCCTTATTTCGATACAGATAAAAATAAAGTAATTACACTTGAGGGTGCATTAAATGATTGCAGAATTAAAAATGGTGAAAAACCTTTGAGTTACTTTAAAGGTAAGGAGCTTGCTCATGTTTCAGCCTACATGGCTTATACATCTAGGGGAAATAAATTTAATATCCAGATACCCAATACTAGAGAAGCCCTTGATGCATATGAGGATGGCAAAAGACTGTATTTTACAAAAAAAGGCCAACTTAATTTTTCATGTGCAGATTGTCACGTATACCAGACTGGCACAAAACTAAGAGCAGACATCCCAAGTCCAGCTATTGGACACCCTACTCACTTTCCTGTGTACCGCTCAGGTATGGGCCGATTGGTAACATTGCATGAAAGATTTGCTGGATGTCTGAATCGTATTCGCGCAAAAAGCTTTAAAGGTGGAAGCGACGAGTTAAATAATTTAGAGTATTTCACTACTTTCATGAGTAATGGTCTTGAAGTTAACGGTCCAGGCTCTAGAAAATAATTTTTTTTTAGATATACTTTACATATGTATCATAAGAACCTAATGAGATTCTTGTCAATCACAGCTATCTCATTATTATTAGCATCATGCGCCAACATGCAAGCCATGTTAGATAATCAAGTCGAAGAGCAAAAAGAAATCTCTGTAGAACAAAAGCTACAAGTATCCATACCTTTACCAGAAAATTCAAAATATCTTGTCAGTAAAACTGTAATATTTGGAGAGGGTAGTAAGTTCTCTGGTATTTTATATTTGCAACATGATGAGGCCGCTGAGGATACGGTAAGCTTTTACAGGAAAAATATGGTATCAGATGGTTGGTCTGAAATCGGCATAGTTAGATCTAGATTTATTTTGATAAACTATGAGAAAGAAAATAGGTTTGCAATAATAAAAATCATGAGAGGAATGTTTGACAAGTCTGAATCTGAAATTACTATTGGCCCTAAGTCGTCTTCACAACTAGAGAAGAGCTTAGAGATCGAGTCGCCAAGTTTGAATGATGACCCTTTTATTGTTCAGTAATTAATTAAAAATAATTTCAAGCACATCATCCATATAGATATCTCTGAAGAAATGATCCCCTCCCTCTATAAGAATATGGTTTATATTTTCATTTTCTATAGTCTCAAACTGTTTATAGCTATCAAGTAATATTTCATCATCTGTCCCTGAAATAATTTTAACTTTTGAATTTATTTTTTCTATTAAATCAATTAAATCAAATGTAAATGGATAACTCTTTATCTTTCCTGAAAAATCCATATATGATCTGAAAGTGGATGATGATACTCTTGCGTTTTCACAAAAAAGAAAATTTATTGGCGGATGCTTATCAGAAATAATAAATTCATCTGCACTATTGATAACTTCATCGTAAGGAAGATTGTGTTCATTCATGTAATATTGTTTTGTGCCTTTATATGTATCTATAACTGGGGCCAGTAAGTAAGATTGGATTCTTTTATTGTTGATCAATGATTGTGCTTGAATTATGTTGAATGCTCCTCTTGAATGTCCTATGAAAATGATGTCTTTATAATTTTTACCCTCTATATATCTGTACCAATCTATTATTTCTCTAACAGACTTGTGCTCATTATGTGTATGAATGATATCACATGATAGAAAATTATTACCTCTGTCATCAATATCGTAGCTTAAGTTTATACTTAGTACATCATGTCCTTGATGGAATATGCCCTCACTCAGTGATTTAATGATTTCCATTCTCTTAAAACCTCTGGTTCCATGCACAATAAGATAAATGGAATCACTCTTTTCGTGTTTGTATAAGTCACCACTAAGAATAGTGTTTTCTTTGCTTGTAATTCGAATTTCCTCTGGACTACCAAAGCTAATTTGAGTATGTGAGATTAATAATATTGAGATTAGAAATAATAATCTTTTAGGGCGTACAGGATTCGAACCTGTGACAAATGGCTTAAAAGGCCACTGCTCTACCAACTGAGCTAACGCCCCAAATTTA